>ENA-OSEO01000128-OSEO01000128.1-sediment-metagenome-genome-assembly--contig:-NODE-128-length-204166-cov-14.932137_pt1 | contig 204166 bp, 183 predicted proteins | sample MGYA00237883_ERZ534232 | MGnify/ENA metagenome assembly ERZ534232
ACGCTCTCTGCCGTGATACTGGCATAGACGATGAAGATGACGCTGGGCGGAATCAGCACCCCCAGGATACCCGAGGCCGCGATATTGGCTGTGGCCAGGGAGCGATTGTAGCCCCGTTTCTTCATCTCCGGTAATGCCAGGGTGGCGAAGGTCGCCGAAGTAGCCGTGGTAGAACCGCAGATGGCGCCGAAAGCGGCGCATGCTAGGGTGGTAGCCATTGCCAGGCCGCCCTTCAGCCGGCCAACCAGTTTGTATGCGGCTTCGTAGAGATGCGAGCCGATACCGGAGTGGTACCCGATGTAGCCCATCCAGGTGAAAAGGGGAACAACCACCAGTGCATAGTTGGCAAAGGTAGAGTACATGATCGAGGACGCAGCACCCAGCGCGGCATCCGAACCCTTAATCCACCCAATACCGCCCATGCCCAGCACCAGCATCACGAAAGCCACAGGCATGCGGGAAGCAAGAAGCACAATAAGGGCAATTACGGATATTAGACCTATCAGCTCACGCTCCATCTCAACCTCCTTTTCGAATCACCATCACAGCCCGGATCACGTCTCTCACAAGTACCACGCATGCCAGAGCCAGCGACAAGGCAATCAGAAACATAAAAGGATGCCTTGGAACTTCCAGAACGCCCGTCACCCAATTGTATCCATAGTTTCGAATGGCCATTTCGACCACTCCAAAGGTGAGCCAGATAGTAAAGCCAAGGGCGATCAGCCCTGTGACGAGATCGAAGACGGCCTGCACCCGGGGCCGAAGCATGTCCACCACGAGACCCACCGAGACATGCCCTCTCACGAACGTAAGGTAACCGATTCCCATGCTCAGTATCACGGACGCTATCAGTTCCACAACCTCGTGAGTGCCGGGAACCGGCTCGCCGATAGCTTGATACCTGATAACATCGGTTACCACCAGGGCCATACATACGACAATGGCGAACATGGCGACCCACGCCATCTTCTCTGTGATAATTCGCAGCAATTTATCGAAAGCATTCATCCGGCCCTCCTGTGTCGTTTTCAGTAAGCAACCAATCGAGACAGTTCCGCAAACAATTTCCGATACGCTTTCCGTTCATGGTTCGATACCTCACCGCGAACGGAAAAACAGATACCTATGTCCGCTTCCACGGTCGCACTGAGATATCGAAGTGTGCACGCGACTCTTTAGGAATAGGTCGATCAGGTTTTCAGCAAAAGAGTCAGGGTACCGCGGGTTTTGTCCCCGTGGTACCCCCAACTCCTTACCGTGCATTGACCGACATCAAGCCAAGTCCGCGTTGATTCCCCTATTTTTTCCCAGTGGGCGGCACCGGTTGAGTCGGCCAGCTGTGTGTCCAGGTAGAATAAGGGGCTGTCGTGCTATAGTACTTATCCAGTTCCCGGTACTTGTCCCACACCGCCTTCTTCGTGGCGTCGCTTCCAATCCATTTCTTGATGAGACCATCCGTTGAGGCAACCCATTTAGCATAGTCAGCCGGATTCTCTTTGCTCGGCTCATAGTAGCTGTAGCCCTCAAGCTTTTTCATGTACTCCAATCCATCCGCCTCACCCCATGTTCTCAACTGTCCGTAGTAGGCAGGATAGACAGCGTTGACCTCATCAACGATCTTCCTCACCTCTGCCGGCAATTCATCATAGGTGCCCTTGTTCATCACCTTGAAGAACACGAAATGGTAGCTGAATGGAGCGGAGACAACATGCCGCACATAATTACCCAGACCGAAGCCCTTGGGCGTGTCCGTGGGACAGAGAATGCCGTCGATCAGTTTGGCCTCAAACCTCTCGAGTGCCACGCTCATGGGGGCGAACAAAGGTTTTGCTCCCAGTGTCTCAATGCATGTCACAGATGCGGGATTGGCCGCTCTCACGGTCTTACCCGAAAAGTCATCCTGCTTTCGAATGTCTTTACCGGGCACCATGAGGAAGTAGCCGGGTCCAGTGGACCAGAAATGCATCAACTTCATCTTTGTGCGGCCGAATTGCTTCTGCAGTTCGGGCATCTGCTCATGAAGTGCCTGTATTGTCAACGACATCGTGTAAGCATTCTTTCTGTTAAGCTCGCCTGGGTACTCGGGACCGGCCCACAAGGGGAATACGCCGGGACTGTAACCTGGACCGCTTGTACCGACATCGTAAGTTCCGGACTCGATACCGTCCAATAGCTTCGCCGGATGCACGCCATAGAACTCGGTCCAGACGATTTCGTAGTCTTTGGTCTCGGCCATAACACGGTCCGATATGGTCTTCATCCAGTTCTTGTGCCCGACTGCGGCTTGGAAGTCCACAGCCGGCCAGAAAGTAGCGAAATCGAGATCAATCTTTTTGCGAGCACTGGCGGGCGTAGACCAGGCGAGAACAACCACGCTCACAGACACCATTACTGCCAACGCGATGAGGGATACTTTCTTCACTTTTCTCCTCCTTTTTTTATGTCTTAGAACTGTCCGAACCTGCCTCCGCATGAGGCCGTCCACCGATTCGCGCGTCTGCTGTTCCTGAGTCTCGAAGCTCACCTCCTTTCAGCCACAGACGTTTTTGTATTCAGATCCTTCAGGCGTTTCCGTGTGATTTTTCCTTTGATAGACTCAGGGAATGAACGTTGTCAAACTCTACGAACCTATACTGGGGCTTGACGCGCCCGCCTGGAACCGATGAAGACGGGGGTGAGGCTCTTCGAGAAACACTGGGCGAACATCGTGAGGTATTTCCGCTATCGTCTCAGCAATGGTCCCGATGGGCCGGTTGGGGTCCCCATACATAGGTTGCTCCAGCCGGTAAACCTGCATGCCGTCCTGGGAAAACCGGAAGGTCAGGTAGGGGAAAATGGTAGTTTTTTCGGAGGATAGGACCGTGACGCTCTTGAAAAGATCCATGGTGTCTCCGCTGATGGTTAAGGTTGGTGGAAGGGTGAGCCTTCTATCAAACGCTTAGGGGGAATAGATCTTCTCTTCTCGACCGTGTGGTCATGTAAGGGTCATAGTGTTGTGTCTGTATACTGTATACATGCTACCCTGTCAAGCTAGTTTTTAGCTACAGGAGAGTCAAAAGATCTCTGCCGTTACCGCACACCCCATATTGTGAGGAATCGTTTCAAATCGGAAGCGTGCAAAAGGCAGCCCGTAAAAGGCAGACTGTTTCATGCTCGCCTCAATACCTGTGCACGCTTACAGTTCCCTGGAGTTTACCCCAAAGGGAAACATGAAAGCGGCATCAATAGCTTGTCAATTGCTTGAGTTTCTCATCCCAAAATTTCTTATGATCTTCTCTCCAGTTCGGACCTCTAAAATTCATCCTTTCGTAAAAGAAAGGGCCGAGTCTCTCGAACCACTTGACCCACGGGTTCCTTCCTTTCTCTCTGGCCTCAATGACATCTGCGACAAACACATCAATCTTTCCTATTTCCTGCTTGGGAACATAGTAGGAAGCTCCCTCTTCTGCGGATTTCTTCAAGGTGTCTTCGTTCAAGGCATGGGCGGTGAGCATTAGAGTAGGGATGTCTTTTTCTTTCGCAATCTTTAGAAGTTCGAATCCGCTAACGCCCATAATGTCAAGAACAACAGCATCGTAGCCATACGATTCAAGAAGCTTTTTTGCTTCCTCGAATGTAGATGCACGATCAATCATGCAGATGCTCAGAAGCTCAGTCAAAGAATCGAGAACGTCGGGTTCGTCATCGACAATCAATACCCTTTTCCCTTGAAGCAGTTTTTCTGTTTCCATTTCCCAGCCCTCCTTTGAAAGCATTCAATGCGCTATAAGGTTGTTTTAAACCAAAAGCTGCGGATCCCGGGAAAATGCCCACTGGTTCCGGGGCAAGCCGTCCAAGCGTTCCAGAGAAAACCATCCGAGCATATCGGAGCATACGAACTCCGGAGTTTCTTATCTTTCAGAGTTCCTGTTTTTTGTCAAGTCTGAGCGCAAAATCCGTTCGGCAGAGAGAACTCATGCAAAGAGGGGATTCCCTGGACGGAACCACGGTCCTTTGCCCGACCTCCAAAAGAACTTGACAGGTGTTTTTCCGTGATGTTAGTGAATGAATAGTCATTCAGTTTTCTGGAGGCCCATGAAGAGTAGAAACGGGGACAAGTATCATCGTATCATCCACGCTGCCACCAAGGTTTTTGCGAAGAAGGGGTTTTTTCACGCCAAGGTTTCGGACATTGCAAAAGAAGCCCAGGTGGCGGACGGGACCATCTATCTCTATTTCGACAACAAGGACGACATCCTGATCTCTCTTTTCGAGGAACAGATGCGAGCCGTTCTGGAGAACATGATCAATGAGGTCTCCAGGGAAAAGGATGCTGTCAAGAAAATCGAAAGGTTTGCCCTTACCCATCTAAGGCTGATCGAGTTGAACAAGAATATGGCGGAAATCATTCAGGTGGAACTGCGCCAAAGCAGCAAGTTCATGAAGGAGTACAAGAACGAGAAATTCCTCCAGTACCTTAACCTGATCAGCGACGTGATCAGGGAAGGTCAGGAACAGGGGGTTTTCAGGAAGTCCGTCATCCCCGAAATAGCCAAACGGGCCTTCTTCGGCGCGTTGGACGAGATGTCCAGGTTCTGGGTATTGTCAAGCCATAAGAAGTATGATATTGAAACAGCTGCCAAGCAAATCAGCGAGTATTTCCTATACGGACTGATCAGAGATCCGGCACATCCAACGGCTGAGTAACCGAGCTCAGCTCCCTGTCATGACCGCGAGTGGTCAAACTGATCCAAACCAGGAGATAAGGAGGGAAACGTGAATATCATTGTATGCATCAAACAGGTTCCAGATACGGAGGCGCAGATCAAGATCGCTCCTGACGGAAAGTCTATTGTGAAGGACGGCGTTAAGTGGATAATGAATCCTTATGATGAATTCGGGGTGGAAGAGGCCCTGCGAATCAAGGAAAAGCTCGGCGGAGAGGTTACGGTGGTGGGCCTTGGCCCCAAGACAGTAACGGAGTCGCTGCGCACCGCCCTTGCAATGGGGGCTGACAAAGGGGTTCTCATAAGTGATCCGGCTGCCGAAGGAAGTGACCCCATAGCCATAGGCAAAGCTCTCGCTGCGGCGATCAAGAACCTCAAATATGACCTCATCTTCACAGGGCAAAGGGGTGTGGACGAGGACATGGGTCTTGTCGGCGCCACGCTTGCAGAGCAGCTCGGGATCCCTCATCTATCCATCATCGTCAAGGTGGAAGTTGCAGCAGATGGGAAGTCCGTCAAGGTGAATCGGCCGGTGGAGGGACAGACCCTGGTTATCGAATCAAGCCTCCCTGCCGTGATCACTACGCAGAAAGGGTTGAACGAGCCACGGTATGCCTCTCTTCCTGGAATCATGAAAGCCAAGAAAAAACCCGTCGAGGAGAAAAACCTGGCAGCTCTCGGCCTGAACGCTGCGGAGTTCGGCGAAGGTGCGAGAAAACTCAAGGTTCTCCAGTTGACACCTCCTCCCCAGAGAAAAGCGGGAAAAATCATTCAAGGAGACTCCCCTGAAGCGAAAGCGGCCGAGTTGGCGAAGGTCCTTCATGAAGAGGCCAAAGTAATCTAGGAAAAGGTTCAGGGTTCAAGGTCGGATTTATAAGAGGACGAGAAATTAACAGCGGGAAACAGGTGAGTAGCCGTTCTGAGATCCAGCCCGTGATCGAAATAGCCGAGACAGCAAGCTTGGACGGCGATTTGAACCTATGAACCTGTGTACGCTTCCTATGCAAAGGAGATGAACATGGCACAAGGAGTTATGGCGATTGCCGAACAAAGAGATGGAGAACTCCGGAAGATTTCGTATGAGATGGTCAGTGAAGGAAGGCGGTTGGCAGATGGACTCGGTCAGTCCCTTACGGCCGTGTTGCTTGGCTCCAATATCAAGAGCAAGGCCGCAAGCCTTGGCCAGTACGGCGCCGACAAGGTTCTGGTAGCCGATGATCCCAGGCTTGAGAAATACACCACGGACGCTTATGTGTCGGTGCTGGCGCAGATCGTTCAAGCGACCACCCCTGCGATTTTGCTGATGGGTGCATCGGTGCAGGGGAAGGACCTGTCGGCGCGCCTCTCGGCCAAATTGGGAGTGGGTATGGCCCAAGATTGCACTGCATTTTCTATTGAGTCCGGCAACCTGGTGGCAATCCGTCCGGTCTATGCAGGTAAAGCTTACGCCAAAGTGGGATTCTCCGGTGACAGTCTTCCCCAGATGGCTACTGCAAGGCCGAACGTCATGGCAATGAACGAGCCGAATCCTTCGAAGTCGTGTGAAATTGTGGACGCGACGTTTGCACTGAAGGACGAGGAATTGAAAACGAAGGTTCTGGAAGCCGTCAAGGATCAATCCGGAAAGGTGGATCTTACCGAGGCGGACAAAATTATCTCTGGTGGAAGAGGGATGAAGGGACCGGAAGGTTTCAAGATTTTGGAAGACTTTGCCCAGGTGATCGGCGCTTCTGTTGGGGCTTCAAGATCGGCGGTTGACGCCGGGTGGAGGTCGCATACGGATCAGGTCGGGCAAACAGGCAAGGTGGTTTCACCGAATCTCTATATCGCGTGCGGCATATCCGGCGCCATTCAGCATCTTGCGGGGATGAGCACTTCCAAGGTCATTGTGGCCATTAACAAGGATCCTGAGGCCCCCATTTTCCAGAGGGCCGACTATGGGGTGGTGGACGATCTGTTCAAAATCGTGCCGGTCCTGACGGGTGAGGTTAAGAAGTATCTTTAGGAAAAGTGAATTGAACGACGGCCGGCTCATGCCGGCCGTTTTTTTTGACGGTAGTGTTCGCTGCGCTTCGAGAAGCAGTCTGCAGGATCACTTACAGACCTCACAAGAGGGCGAGGAAATCCTCGAGCGAAAGATCCTCCAGTTCCTTCAGGATGTCTTCTCCTTCCTCATGTTCCCGCGAAATCTCCCCACCCGGATTTTTGCTCTCCAGTTCTTCGGCAAAAACCGAAGACTCGCCGGTAATCAACCATTCCTCGACCCGCCGCACAGGCTCCCTCACCTCCGACAACTCCCTCCACATCGCCTCTGCAACCTGCAGGGGATTGCCGGAGGCCAGATGGGGGGCGGTGAAGAACCTGTCAAGGACTACAGGAAGAGGAACCCAAATCTCCTTCTCGATCAAATTCCGCAGCTTTTCGAGATACGCAAACCTATAGATCTCAGACGACATTTCTTGAGCATGATCCGGTCTTATCCTGACAGCGTACTTCATCCGCAGTCCTTTCTTGGATAAAACAGGGCTCGGCGCCCACGGTATACGGCCCTCCATGTTTTCGGGGGGAGAAACTTCTCCCAACCCAACAGGCTTTTCCTCCGAAGGAAGAGGATCAGTCTCGGTAGGTCCTTGAATCTGTACTGCCATCCCTGGTTTCAGTGCATGAAACTCCCCGTCCAGTGAAACAAACCCTATTTCGTGATGCCCGCAAAGCGGGCACGTCCTTGACGCGATGATTCCTGTCAGGACGTTTTTTCGATCATCCCCCATAATGTTCCCTTACAGCCCGATTTTCGGATTGGCGATCTGCTGACGACGTGGTTGCAATCTGCACTATCCTATGCACGCACCGGAACTACCTAGCAGCGGCTTCGGTGGAATGTCAAGACGGTTTTCCAGGCGGGAACAGTCGGATTCCTCTTGCACATTGACCAGACCGGCTTAGACTTGTCTGGAGAGACATGACGAACACGTGTTCAGCCGATAAATGAAATGGAGGATGATAAGGATGGTAAACGGTTCAAATACCTGCCCGCATTGTCAGCAGCCTCTCGCAAAGTGGGAGCCTTGTGCAGAGAGCGGGTGGGATTGCGATCTCTACTATTGTGACAACGACGAATGCCCATATTTTGTGAGGGGCAGGCAGATCATTTGCGAGAATTATGAAAAGAACTTCGCTTATCGATATTGTCTGAACCCCGGCACCGGTCAGGAAACACCGATCGTGGCTTGGTGCGGGGGAGATCTATCGCTCTTGAAGGGACGCTGCGCATGAGAGATGTCTATGAAAAAAGAAAGCCCCCCGGCATTGCCGGGGGGCGCTCCGAATGTGCCGTTGCTAATCTTTTTTATCCTTCCTCCTAAGCGAACCTTACGGCAGGAATCATATAATTTGCAACGTACACCCCAGAGATTAGCCTTTCATAATGCAATTGGCATGCCATGCTTTAATAATAATTTTTATTAAATTAAGGCTATTTTATATCATTTCATATGCTTGTATGCGTAATTTGTGGTATTTTGTATACGCAAACCGTATTTTTTTTGACACAAGCTTGCGTGAACTCGGGGGAAGTGCCAAGAGAACGGCCAATTATTTCGTTGACAATCCATCTGTTTTCTATAATCTAATCGTTTCATGCTCAGGCGGTGTAGCTCAGTTGGTCAGAGCATGCGGCTCATATCCGCAGAGTCACTGGTTCGAGTCCAGTCACCGCCATTTAGACCATTAAATCCTGGTGTTGACTTTCCCCTGGTTCTTCTTATCTTCACTGATGTTGTGAAAAGGCAGACAGGGTATGGCGTTGTGGCCTTTCAAAAGAGAGCAACTGGTCACGGTCAGTGAAGCCCTCGAAATTGCTGAGGATAAGACCGGTGATTATTACAAGTTCTCGGCTGTCCAGTGGAAAAGACACCGCTATGACGTAAGGACTCTGTCCAGCCTGGAGCCTGCCCAGATAGTACCCCATGCCTTTGCATTCCTTGACAGAGGGGTGAGAGCTCCAGAAGAAATCGGGTCGCCGAGACTCAAGCGGGAGTATTACTTCATCTGCCTTCAGGATCACCGAATTCTCAACGCCCTGAATAGGGACAAGGAACTGGAGCTTCTTCCCCTGCTTGTGTACATTTTGACACACGAGTTGATCCATATTGTCCGGTTCAGCAGTTTCCTTCAGAGGTATGAGATATCCGGCAGGGACAAGGAAAAAGAGGAAGAGATTGTACACGGAATTACCCACCGGGTCCTGAAAAGTATGGCCCTCCCCAGACTCGGACATGTACTGGAATCCTATCGGTTCCACAGAATCGTGGAGGTCGATTCAGGCAACGATCAATATTTGCGAGGTGATGAGCATGCCGATATATGAGTATGAATGCAGGAAATGCGGCCACCAGATGGAGGTGTGGCAGAAATTTTCCGACACACCGCTTGCCAAGTGCGAATTATGCCATGGAAAATTGAAGAAGATCATTTCACAGAATACGTTTCATTTAAAGGGGACAGGATGGTATGTGACGGATTATAGTTCGAAGTCCGGTTCACAGAATGCGAAGAAGAAGGAATCCCCTTCGTCAGAAGCAAAGACGACGGAACCATCGAAAAGCAAGGACAAATCCGCTGCCTCAAGCGCGAAAAGTGAATCGTGACTGAGAGAGCCTCCCTGCAAATCCAGACGAGAAGAAAAAGAGAAGCATGAGAACATTCGATAGCGGAAGGGTCCAGGATAAAATTCTGGACCGATTGGAGAGGAAGGAAAGACAGGAAGTCTTTCAGCGTGACAGGTTTTTTAAATTCAAACTGCAGCAGATTCAAAAGAGACTGCATCAAACGGTGATGATGGAGCGGGTCATTGAGACCAGTGACCCGGCGGCCTTGTCCGAGCTGCTTCTGAAGGGTCTGAAGAAGTTTCAGAAGACCAACGAATTCGAGTTCAAGTATTTTGTAGCCCCCCTTCGGGATTTGGTGCAGCGCCCCAATCCCATTGCTCTTTATATGACACAATTTATTCTGGAGGCCGTCATCAATGACCCCTGTGTCATCGAGGTCTATGGGACGGATCAGGAAATCTACAAAGTCGTAAGCGGTGTCGTGAACCAGGTAAACGCCGATTTTACAAGGGCCGAAAACGAAATCCTCCAGCAGCTTTCAAATAATAAGTCTCTTGTCCCGGGTTCACGGGAGTACGACATCATGCTTGAGCAACTGGTGCATCAAAGATTCGGCGAACCCCACAAGTGAAATTGGGTAACGCAGATTCTCAAAAGATCGTGCAGATTACGCCTGCCTTTGGTCTATGAAGCGGATCAATCTGCGTAATTAAAAATAACCGGTTCAAGGAAGGAAGGCATTCCTATGCATGGGAAAATAGCTTTTCTTTTTCCGGGTCAGGGTTCACAGGTCGTCGGGATGGGCCGCGACCTGGCTGAGCGATTTCCGCGTTCCAAAAGCCTCCTCGATAATCTGGACAAACTCTCCCCAAGACCCATCTCCAAACTCTGCTTTGAAGGCCCTATGGACGAGTTGACCCAGACCGTCAATCTCCAGCCGGCTCTTACGACGGTGAATCTTGTCTGCCTTTCCTCCCTGGCGGAATCGAACATCAGACCAGCCGTATCCGCAGGGCACAGCCTGGGAGAATATGCCGCACTGGCAGCTGCAGGGGTCATCACCGAATTTGATGCGATTCTCCTTTCCAGGAAGAGAGGGGAGTTGATGCAGAGAGAGGCCGATCGGAATCCCGGTTCCATGGCCGCGGTCATGGGGTTATCGATCAAGCAGGTAGACGAGGTAGTTCGGATCGCAACAGAAAAGGGCGTGGTGGCCGTCGCGAACCACAATACGGCCCAGCAGATCGTGATTACGGGTCAAAAGGAACCCCTTGCGTATGCAATCCAACTTTTGAAGCAAAAGGGGGCCAAGGCGATTCCGCTCAATGTCAGCGGCGCCTGGCATAGTCCCCTTATGAAGAATGCAGTTCAGGAATTTCGGGACTTCATGCAAGACATTCCCTTCCATAAACCGGAGAGCCAAATCCTTTTCAATGCCACGGCCAGTGAAGAGACCGACCCCCAGAAAATAAAAGACATTATGTCAAACCAGCTTGTACAGCCGGTCAGGTGGCACGACATCATGGTCAAGATGCTGAAAGATGGGGTAGATATCTTCGTGGAAGTGGGGCCGAAGAACGTGCTCATCGGCCTTCTGAAGAAGACCCTCCCTCGCGAAAGCAAGGCCAAGACCTATAATGTGGGGGATCTCAAGGGCCTGAAGACTTTTCTGGAGAGCATGCCCTAGCCGTCATGTATCTCGAATCACTTCTAAATACCCTTCACCCCTGGTCTGACATGGACAGGTCCTCCTTCAGACACAATCAGACCTCCCTTGCTCCAGGCCCAGAAGATATCTCTTCAGCTCCAGGCCGCTTGTGAAGCCGCCGATCCCACGGGCGGCTACCACTCTGTGTCAGGGGAAAAAGAGGGGGAGGGGATTGCGTCCCATTGCCTGACCCACGGCTCTCGCTGCGAACGGTTTTCCCACCATACGGGCAACTTCTGCATAGGTTTTCGTTGTTCCATAAGGGATCCGCGCGATTGCTCTCCATGCCGCCATCTGAAAAGCCGTACCGGTCACGTCTAAAGGGATCCTCTCCGGCACCGCGCTGTTTGCCAATGCAGCCTGCACCGCATCGATCAGAGGACCATTCTTTTCCCGGTTCTTCTCAAGCGGGCTGTCCGGGAAAAAATCTTTGAAATAGGAAACGCAGTCTTCAGAGGTTTCGGCCAGGCTCATTTCGACCATGACCGCACCTTTCTCAGATGATGCGAAATAGACCCTCAACTTCTTGTACTGGATCTCCGAGCAATAGATTTTTCGTGTTTTTTTCCCTGCCACGTTTGCCTCTCCTCCATTTTCTCTTTAATCCGTTGAAGATTTGCCCCCTTCTCCAAGGCCCATTCAGGCGCTAACAGGTCGGTTCCGAAGGGGTCTCCCGTGAGTCTCTGAATGACAATTTCAGGGGGGAGGAGTTCAAGGAAGTCCACAACCAGTTCTGCGTATTCCTCTCTTTCCAGGCACCGGAACTCGCCTCTTTCATAGAGGGTCGCCAATGGGGTCCCTTTCACCACATAAAGGAGATGGATCTTCACACCATTGATCGGGATCCGCCCCAGATAGCGGGCGGTATCGTGGATCATGTTCCTGTTTTCTCCGGGCAATCCCAGGATCACGTGAGCGCATACGTGCAGTTGAAAACGCGAAGCGCTCATTACCGCCTTCTCAAAAGCGGCCACATCATGACCTCGGCCGATCCTCTTCAATGTCTCGTCATGGGCCGATTGAAGCCCGAACTCCACCCACACGAGAAATCTGTCGCCATAGGAGCGCAACAGTCCCAAGATTTCCGGATCGATACAGTCCGGTCGGGTCGCAACAGATAATCCTACCATCTCCGGGAAAGACAGTGCCTTATCGTAAAGAACCTTTAGACGATCGAGCGGCCCATATGTGTTGGTGAATGACTGGAAGTAGGCAATAAACTTTCGCGCCCGATATCGATGTCGTGCGTGAACAATGCCTGAAAGGATCTGGTCCTCAATGGATATGGACCTGTCAGTCATTGCGCCTGAACCCGATCCCCTCCGGTCGCAAAATATGCATCCGCTTCGGGAAAGAGTGCCGTCACGGTTCGGGCAGCTCAGCCCTGCGTCCAGGGGAATCTTCTGAACTCTCTCTCCGAAGAGTCCTTTAAGGTAGGTGTTGTAGTCACGGTAACGGTTCACGGGGTTTAAATTTTCGGCAAGAAGGATTTCAAATTCTCTTGAGAATAAGTGCAGGAGGAAATAATGTCAATCCTGCCTCATGGGGTGTTGGATTGAATGGGTTGAGGAGCAGACAATGGTTATGAAATTGTTGTTAACACTGTGCACGGCAATGGTACTGGCTTTTTCGGTTTCGGCGGATGCTCAGGAGCTTCGCTACCGTGAAGAGCCGATCTCTCTCGATCAAATGGGAGAATATGCCGATATCCGATTCAGCAGGGAGAATTTCGAAACCGTGACGAACGGCATGTCCGAGAAGCAGGTCTTGTCTCTTCTTGGGAAGCCGCAGGATTTGAGGAAAGAGCACCGGCGCCACGGCCGGTGGACGGTTCATTATTATTATCCGGAAGGCCACGTGGTCAATTTCAGAAACGGTCTGGTGGTGGGAAAAGAGAAGAACTAGTGCAGTGCGTCAACGCTTCTTTACATTCTCCAGGGGGTTGCCCCTGGGGGTCTTTTTTCAAGAAAATGGGAACCGCCCCGTAGGGGTGGGGAGTCCAAGCGAAGCGCGGACAACGAGGAACACTGGGGAAACCGCATGATGCGTAAAGGGGTAGCTCATTTGCTGGAGGCTATACCAGAGTGCGTATCTGAGCAGCCACATGCCGCCGTCGGGAGTTCATCGATACTGCAGAGTGCTGACCCGCACCCACAGCTCGCGGCTTCTGTCTTTCCCCTGAACCTCATAACCCTCGATCGCAAGGCGTTCCAGATGGGCCGGACCGAGAGCCCGATCAGCAACAGAGCCCCTGCAATCTTGATCCACGCAGGGATGATCTCCGAAGCGGTTCCTATCATTGCCTGGGCAGAGACCCCCCAGAAACGATAGATCTCATCGACAAGGAGTCCGGAAGCCAGGGTGAATACCGCAATGCTCGCGACATAGACCACCGTGGCTTTCTTCCCCATGATCTTCAGGAGGACGGTGATCGAGGTGATGTTTGTGGCCGGTCCAGCCAGGAGAAAAACCAGGGCCGCCCCCGGGCTGACTCCTTTGAGTATCAAGGCTGCCGCAATAGGAGTCGATGCCGAGGCGCAGATATAGAACGGAACTGCCGCAACGAGCATGATGAGCATGGAATAGAACCCGCCGCCAAGATAGCGAACCATCAGATCCGACGGCACGGCAACCGTTATTGCTCCTGCGACGAGCACCCCTGCGAAGTACCAGACTGCGATGTCGTTCCAGAGATCTTTCCGGGCAAAATCGAGCCCGGACCTCAGTTTTTCTGCGGCCGTATGATGTCTCCGATGCTCCTCAGGCAGGCAATCGATTCCATCGCAACAGCCGTCGACAGGGCAACTCAGATCGGGCGGGTTTTTCGTGCCGGCCTTCTGGTGATGGAGCAGATTCTCCGCTATTCCCGCCCCCACAGCCGTCGCAAACCCTGCGACCGGCCTCGCCACGGTCAGGATTGGATCCGTGAGGGCATAGGTCAGCGCAATGGCGTCAATATCCGATTCAGGCGTGGAAATGAGAAAGGCGGTAAGTGCGCCGTTGTTGGCACCCTGTTTCTTCAGCGATGCTGCAGCCGGCAGAACCCCGCAGGAACAAAGTGGAAGAGGTATCCCCAGCAGTGCGGCCTTGAACACGGAGGAGAAGCGGCCTTCCCCCAGGTGCCTGGAAACCGCTTCAGGACGGAGGAAAACCCGAAGCAGCCCGGCAACGAGTATCCCGATTATCATGTAGATCGATGACTCCTGAACCAGCCACCACGACTCCATCAATATTCTAGAGATTACGTTCATAGTGAATAACATATGGATGCTCGGTCAATAATCAATGGGCAAACCCTTCCCGGCATTTTCACAAGTGCTTTGCTGTCATCATTCCAATCTTTGTGAAGACGTGATTGATTCTCTCACGCACCTCCTTAACCCTGTCAGGCGCGAGCGCGAGTGTTCCGGGCGCGCAATAAAGGTCCTGGTTGATCTCTATTTGGAGAGCCATTTTTCCCTTTTCAAAAAGGGTGCGGCCATAATGCGTGGTGATGTAGCCGCCTTTGTAAGGACGGTTCAGGGAAACGGAAAAACCTGAATCCTCGAATGTGCCTTTGATTGCGTTCAGCAGCCCTGCAGGACAAGTGGTACTCCCGAGTCCCGGCACGGCAAATCCCTCCTCATCCCCGTTGTTGCTCAGGGTAATGTCCTTCCTTGTCTCTCCCGGGTCAGGCGCCTCAGGGGGTCCTGTGCCGAAAAGAGAGTGACAGTCGAAGAGACCCGCTGCCTCAGGCAGATCCAGAGCGCTCCTGAGGTGCTGATGATAGGGGAAGTAAATCTCCCGAATCCTGCGCTCCACCTCGTCGGTGTCCGGAAAATCGTCCTCCCTGTAAATGGTGCGGCCGCTGTAATCGACCTGGGCTACAACGCCCTTTCGGTCACGCTGCTCGGGACCCCGGTTCAGGTCAATGGCCAGCCGGCTCCAGGAGGCGCAGAACACACCCAATGCCGGCAAAGCGCCGAAGATCTCCTTTGTCCCGATATCTGTAGATTCTTCGATTTCCTGATCGGTCAGGGCAAGCGATCTTCTGATATCGGGGGGTACTCGGCCGGAGCAGTGAGGAGCGGAAATGACAAAAGGAAGTTTCTTCTGCATAATTGGAGTTTCCTCAGAGTGCCATGCTAGACGATTATCTGACTGCGAACCCACTCTGCGGCTCTGAGAGCCCGGCTCATCTCGTCGCTTTCGTTGCCGTCCAGAGGATGGTTGAAAAGGAGTCTGCATAGTCTGTAAAGCGGGTCACCAGACCCAAGGCCCTCGTCCGGCGGGCCGTCGATAACGATAAACTGCCTGTCATTCGCGATGTCCCGGTAGTCCATTGCGGGCCTCACGAAACCCGCAACTTCGCCAGGCGAGTCCAGTTCGTACAACCCTCCCTGCAGGTGGGGACTTCTCAGTCCACGGCCGTTCATCAGGAAGAGGAGCATGTGACTTCCCTTCACGGGCTCTGCATATTCCCGGTTTATGGAAACAAGGTCGGCTTCATAAGGAAGACCCAGAAATTCCAACAGATGAAAGATCTCCATGGGAATGAGACCCCTGCCGAGATGGAGCTGCGAAAGCATTGGAAAAGCCCCGGTAAGCCTTGGGTTGATTTCCATGGGGTAGATCCTGCCTGTCCCCTTTTCGAGTACAAGATCGATTCCAAGTATTCCGCGGTATCCCATTCGGCTCATGTGCTCTCCAATGGGACCGGTTTGAGCCAGAATCTCATCTCGAACAGGAGCAGGAAATTGAGCATCGTCCCAGGAGTGCCCGCAGAACACCCCGTTTTCAGGGATGGCCCTGCTGAATGGAAGATCCAGGAGCTGGGTCTGGAGACGAGAGAAGAGAATCCCCTTGCCCGTGATACAAAGAGCGACGCTGGCAGGGGTGCCTTCAACGAATTTGCGCACCGTCATGGTCTCAAGCCTGGACCCGCGCCAGCTTCTCCCTTCCAACCGCGCCTGAAGAGCCTGGAACTGCGGTTCCGAGGAGAGGAAGAAAGTCCCTCTGCCTCCTCCCATGCGGACTTCCGGCAGCTGCACAGCCAATTTTGGGCCCACGTTCTCTGCCCAGTAGCGGTATTCATGAGACCATAATTCCTCAACAGGAACCAGGAATCCTTCCGCAGTATTGAGCTTGAGACGCTGGAGAAGGTCGCTAAAAAAGGATCTCGATCCTGTCCGGGTCCGGAGCTCGGGGGGATTTGCAAGAAGAACCCAATTTTCTTCCCGGGCAAGGTGTTCGAGCTCAGGGTAGTTCTGGTATAGAAAAAGGTATTTTGGATCGGGCAGGGATCTCAGGTATTCCCGGGTGAGGGGATGGGCCAGAAGTCTCGCCGATTGAAAACCCTCTTCTTTGACCGTACTTCCGAGTTCCTCTTCCAGGCAGAAGACCCGGGTTTTTTCTCTGAGAACGTGCAGATCTCCCGTTTTCCTGAGGGCGACGATGTGATAGCTCTTGCAGAAAAAGGAGGGGATAATCCGGGAATAGGCTGTCATTCCCACGCCCACAAGAGTACCCTTGAGAGAGGAGAAAAGCCCCCTTACGTCGTCAAGACACTGTAAAGGCACTGGTCTGCTTCCGTGTTCACTCATAAGAGCTAACTCTCAAGGGGAATGTCCAATGTAGAATGTCCAATATCCGATATCCAATGTCCAAGGAAGAAAAGAGAGATTGAATACTAAACTTCGAATGGTCTTCAATTGGTCATTGGAAATTTTACATTGGACATTGGACATTCTCTTTAGCGCCTGCGTCGTCTCCCCCTCTTCCAAATGATGCCGCATAGAAACACGCCACGCTGCAATGAGGGCCCAAATCCCCCAAAGCCGGCGCCTCCCGGCCGCACCTTTCCTTTGCACGAGCGCATCTCTCGAAGAAGAGGCAGCAGGATACGGAAGCCCTCTCTCTTTCCGTGAGCATGAGAGAGTTGAATCTGCTCCTCTCTTCCCCCATGCCGAACTTCGGGAGCGCATCGATCAGGGCCTGGGTGTAAGGATGCTTCGGACGCTCGATCACCTCCGCGGCAGGCGCGATCTCCATGATACTGCCCCTGTAAATGACGGCTATGCGATCGCAAAGATACCTGGCCGCAGCAAGATTATGGGTGATGAACAGGATGCTGACATGGAAACGATCCCTCATTGCGAGGAGAATATTGTATATCTGGGCGGAATAGGAAGCGTCCAGCATGGACGTTGGTTCATCGGCGACGACTACCTCAGGATTGAGGACCATGGCACGTGCTATCGCCACCCGCTGCCTTTGACCCCCGCTCAACTGATGAGGGTAACGAAAGATGAACCGCTCAGGAGGGGAAAGCCCCACATCTCGAAGGGCGTTCAAGGCCTTTTCCCTTCTTTGTTTCCTGTCTCCAATCCGGTGTATGGTGAGAGGTTCTGAAATGGACTCCAGGATGGAAAGTTGAGGGTTCAATGACTGGTAGGGATCCTGGAAGATCATCTGCACCTTTCGACGATACTCCCGAAGCCTGCTTCCTTTCAGACCCGTGATCGGCACGCCGTCGAGGAAGATCGCACCCTCCTGAGGCTCCTCCAGTTTGACGATCAACCGGCCGCATGTCGTCTTGCCGCTTCCGCTTTCGCCAACCAATCCCAGGATTTCACCATCGGCGATTTCGAGTGAAACCTTGTTGAGAGCCCTGACCGGCGCCCGGTCCCTCCGCTTGAAAATGGACCTGCTCCTGTAAGTTCTGGACACATTTTCCAATCTGAGCACCGGTTGTTGATGTTGATTCATAGAGACTATCCTCTGCCCTGAGAAGCGGAAGCCGGGGAGCAGCAGGAACACATTACCCGGTGGTTCTCGGAAACATCGACCCAGCAGGGGAAATGCAAACTGCAGGTGGACTGAGCCCCCGGGCAGCGGTCGCAGAATCGACATCCGGCCGGCGGATCTATAAGGCTTGGGGTTTCCCCCGGGATGGGCATCAGACTCCTCTTTTCGGTCAGGGTGGGAAAGGAAGAAAAAAGCGCAATGGTATAGGGGTGTCTTGGAGCTTTGAAGACCTCCTCTTTTGCACCAACCTCCACGAGCTGCCCCGCATACATGATCCCGATGTCGTCGCAGACCTCGGCGACTACGGAGATGTCATGGGAGATGAAGATGATCCCGAATCCCAATTTTTTTTGTATACTCTTGGTCCTTTCAAGTATCTGATGCTGCACGATCACATCCAGAGCGGTGGTGGGCTCATCCGCGATGATCAGCTTTGGGTTGCAGGAAAGGGCCATGGCAATGACCGCGCGCTGTTTCATTCCGCCGCTGTACTGGTGCGGGTAATCTCTCATGCGATCCTCCGGCAGGCCCACCAGCCGAAAGAGCTCCGCTACCCTATCCAGAGCCGCCCGCTTGTCCGTCTCAGGATAGTGCGTGAGGATGGCCTCGGCAATCTGATCCTGCACGCGGTGGACAGGGTTGAGCGCATTCATGGCCGCCTGAAAGATCATTGCCATCTCTTTCCAGCGGAGCCTCCGCATCTCTTCCTCGCTTTTGCAGAGCAGATCTTCTCCATTGAACCAGATCTTCCCCTCAGTGATCTTCCCATTACTTGGAAGCAATCGCATCAGCGCCATTCCCAGAGTTGTCTTTCCGCACCCGGACTCGCCTACGAAGCCCAGGGATCTGCCCTTGTCCAGCGAGAAGGAGACCTGCTCCACCGCATTCATGTACCCTCTGCCGGTCTGGTAACAGACGCTCAGTCCCTCGACGGATAACAGGGTCATCAGATGGATTTTTCCTCCTTTCTCAACCTCGGATCGAGCACTTCCTCCATTGCCCTTCCCAGCATGTAGAAAGAGAGGGTGATCAGAGAGATGCACAGTCCCGGAGGAAGAAGCCAGTAGGGGGCTTTGAACATGTGACCCGTTTTCCACACCCACTGGAGCATCATTCCCCAGCTCACGGTGCCGGGATCTCCAAACCCGAGGAAAGCGAGGGCCGCTTCAATGGTTATGGCCGACGTAACCCGAAAGGTCATGTAAAGAAAAGAAAGGGGCAGCACGTTCGGCATGATGTGCCTGAATATGATTCTGAGGTGGGATGCCCCGGCCACCCTGGCCGCATCAATAAAAGGTCTTTGTTTGAGGGAAAGGGTCTGCGCCCTGATCACCCTTGAAACCCCCGGCCAGCGAAAGAAAGCGATGATCAGGACAATGGTCCAGATGCTCAATTGGCCGAAGAGGGAAGCCAGAATGATCACGACGAGAAGGGTGGGCATCACCATCACCACGTCGGCCAGTCGCATGAGTACGGTGTCCACGAACTTTCCGGAGTACCCGGCGACCATCCCCACAGCGGTCCCCAGGAAAATACTCATGAATGCGGCAGACACCCCAACCATAAATGCAACCCTGGCGCCGGCGAGGAGCTGGCTCAGGATATCCCTTCCCATGAAGTCCGTTCCCAGCCAATGTTTCAGCGAGGGACCCACGGAAGAGTATACCTGCGGATCCACACCTGCCATGGGATTGTACATGGGGTCGATCAATGGAGGGATGTAGCTGCACGCTGCCATGACCCCGAACAGAACGAGCAGGCCGACTCCTATCTTTCCGAGGGGGTTCTCGATGAACACGGACCACCCTTCCCGAAAATGAGCCCACCAGTGGAAACGTATGTGAACGCTCTTCTCTTTCATAGAGGGCAACTCTCCGGGAAAAACTCAAATGTCCAATGTCCAATGTAGAATGTCCAATTTCCAAGGCAAGAAAAAGAAGGAGAGAAAATGGAAAGGTCAGACTTGACGGCTCCGTAAGGTGTCGTCACCCCGATGAAAATCAGGGTCCAGAGGGGTTGCAAGTAGGTGTGGATACTGGATTCCGGCTCCCGGCTTTCGCCGGGACAGGTTCCATTCAGCCGGAATGGCGAAAGAAGGCGCCTCCGACTTTTTACGAGGGCATCAAATTTCTGATCTCCACATTCTACATTGGAAATTCTACATTGGACATTGGACATTGGACATTCTCTTTTCAATACCTGATCCTCGGATCCAGATACGCATACAGCACATCAACCACCAGGTTTGAAACAAGAACCACGGCCGCGATCAGCAGGAACGAGGCCTGTGCCAGGGGGTAATCGTTGTGGCTTACTGCGGAGACAAGTTCCCTGCCGATCCCCGGCCATGTAAAAACCGTTTCAGTCAAGGCCCCCCCGTTGATCGAAAAGGCCAGGCTCAGCCCGAGGCTCGTGATCACAGGGAGCGCCGCGTTCCTGGCAGCATGCCGGCTGCGGATCACCTTTTCAGTCAATCCCTTTGCCCTGGCGGTCAGGATGTAGTCTTCCCTGAGAGTGTCCAGCATGCTGCTTCGCATGATCAGCAGGTAGCTGCCGAAGTGGATCAGAAAGAGTGTGGCCAGCGGAAGCAGCATGTGGTGGAGGATGTCGGCTGATTTTGCCCAGAAGGTCGAGGTGGGATCGAGCCATACGTCCTCTGAAATCATCCCCGTGATTGGAACCCATCGCAGCTTGTAGCCAAAAAGCCAGATCATGATGAGAGCAAGCCACGGCAGAAAAAGGGTGTGGGTGACAAGAGACCCGATCGTCAGCCCGACGTCCATTCTCTTGCCCTTGTGCCATGCGGCCAGCTTGCCCCAGGAAATTCCTACCAGGGCGGCAAGAATGATCGAGGTCGTGAACAGGAGAATCGTGTTAGGCAACCGTTCATTAATGATCTCAGCCACAGGACGGCCATAATGAAAAGAATGGCCGAATTCTCCGGTGCAGAAATTCTTCAGATAGATGAGGTACTGTTTCCACGCGGGCTGATCCAGACCGAGCTGGCTGATCAACCGCCTGGCATCCTCGGGAGTCATGGACGGATCCACCATCCTGGAGACAGGGTCCCCCGGCGCGAGCCGGAAAAGGAAAAACAAGGCAGTGAGAATGACGAAGAATATGACGGCGATCTGAATCAACCGTCGGATGATAAATCGATGTGTTTCCATGTCTACCGGGCTCTGATCTGGCAGAAAGACCAGATGTTGCCTATCCCTTCCAGCATTTCGATCCAACCCGTGAAACGGTCGGTTCGCGCTGCCTCTATCAGATTGGGGTTATATATCGGGATATACGGCACATCCCGGAGAATAATTTTCTGCATTTCCACTATCAGCTGCCTTCTTCTCTGTTCATCGATTTCGCCGCTCGACTCGTCTGCAATCCGGTCGAATTCTGCGTTCCTGTATCCGCTCATGTTCCATCCACCGGCAGCATCGTTTTGCGAATGGAAGAAGTTCTTCAAGTAATCGGGGTCCAGGGAAAGACTCCCGTACCCCAGGACGAAAAGGTCGAACTGGTGGCGACTCTTGACCTGCTCCATGAGAGAGCCAAAGGCCATCGGCTTGGCTGAAGCCGGGATGCCCGCCATTCTCAACCATTCCTGCACCATCATGCCCACCATTGCTCTATGCGGGTCATAGTCGGATGGCGGTGTCAGAATAGTGAAATCCTCCATCGGATTCCCATCTGGCAGGATCAGTCCTTCTCCCTTGACCACTTTTCCATCGGAATTTACAGGAGGGACTCTCCACGTATACCCTGCTTTGCTCAGGATCTCGTACGCCGTCTTCGTTCGTTCATCTCTCGAAAGACCTTCGCCGTACTGGGAGACGTCCGCAGCGTGCCAGAATTTATTTCCGGGAGGAATGATCGACTTCATCTTGACCGCATGCCCCTGAAGCACCCGCTCGAGAATGAAGTCCTTGTCGATGAGTGTGGCGACGGCTCTTCTCAATTGGACGTCGTCGAAGGGTTTTTTTCTGAGATTGAAGCCAAGGAAGTAGAGCCCGCTCTTTTCATTGGTGAAGAGCGTAACACCTTTTTCCTTTTTCAGGTCATCCATGTAACCGGACTGGATTCCCCACCAGAAAAGATCGATATCGCCTGTCTTGAGGGCAAGCACCGCGGCATCCGATGTCCCGTATACCTTGAAGACAATGCCGTCTATGTACGGTCCGAGGACAAACTGTTCTATCTTCTGTCCGGTTCCAAAGAAGTGCGGATTCTTCTCCAGAAAGAGATAGGACCCCTTTTTCCATTCCTTTAGAAGAAAGGGCCCGCTGCTTACAGGAGTATCGACCTTGCTGTTGTGCAGGGCGACCAGCGGCTTTTCCGCCTTTCTTGCCTCCTGCACCACTTTCTCCCATTCCTTCTTCTGGACGATGTCGGTAGTGAGGGTTCTCGCGAGAAAGGTAGCGGACGGGTGGTCCAGGAAAAACCGGACCGTGTGCTTGTCGACCACCTCGATCTTCTTGACGAACTCCCAGGAGGAATATTCCCTTGGGATCTTGAACTCCCGGATCAGTTCACCTGTGAAGGCCACATCCTCCGCAGTAATTTCCGTGCCGTCCGACCACTTGGCTGTTCTCAAGGTCAGGGTATAAGAGAGGCTCGCGGGGTCATATACAGGCGGCGCCGCGGCGAGCCAGGGAATCAGCTTGAGCTCTCTCGGCTCCCGGAGGAAAAGAGGCTGGTAGATCTTGCCCAGAACCCGCTTCGACCACGTGTCGCTGGCACGCCAGACATTGAGGGTCTTGGGTTCCTCGAGAATGCCGATCTTGATAATGGCCCCGGCCGATGCTGTTCTGCAGTGGAAGCCGTTCACGGACACCAGCAGAACGAAGAGAAACATCATGAGGGAAATGCCTTTTGCCCGAACCTTCATTGTCTTGGCGTACATCATGATCCTCTCGCTTTCTTTTTCTTGTTAACCGACTTCATTTCCTTTACCTTGTGCTCGATGAAATCGATCACATTGGTTTCAAGTTTTACCTTGTTTAATCGGTTGATTCGAGGTATTCCCCCCGGGCTCAGGACATTGATCTCCACCAGTTTGTCTTCGATAATGTCAATGCCTACGAAGTAAAGGCCATCCGCAATCAGTCTCGGCTTGAGGGTTTTACAGATCTTCACCTCGGCCGGGGTCAACTCATGTTTGAATGCGGTTGCGCCTGCGTGGATATTCGTCCGGAACTCTCCCTCCTGAGCCTTTCTCCTCATCGCCCCCAGGATCTCGCCGTTTAGCAGGAGGATCCTCACATCGCCGTTCCTTTGAACGCCGTCGAGGTATTCCTGAACCATGATCGGCTCCCTTTCGGGGTAGGCTTTATACGCTGCCACATAATAATGGATGAGAGAATTCAGGTTTTCCCTATCCCTCACGCTTACTTTTATAACACCTTCTCCGCCATACCGCCGCAGGGGTTTTACCACCATGGCCCCGCCGAAGTCATCGATGATCTTCTTGAGCCTCGCAGGGTCCCGGGATACATGAGTCTCCGGGATGATATCCGGAAAGTTCAGAATGTAGAGTTTGCTGTTGGCGATGATCTGGCCCCTGGTGCTGTTGATCATGAAGACGCCATCGTTGACCGGGTCGAGCCACTCCATGCACTGATAGATCAAGGGCGGGTTCTTCCTTAGAAATATGGCGTCCAGTTCCCCCAGGCTTTCATAAATGAGCTCGTCTTTTTTGAGACAATGGATGAGGGACCTCCAGTACTTTCGCATACTCATATCTTTGGGCACTGTGATGTTCCTCATCCTGGACACCACTTCGTTCCGCCTGATATAGATGTCATGTGGTTCCATGAAGAAGACCGTATGCCCTCGCTGGTTGCACTCGTACATCAGGTGGCTCGTCGTTTCGTTCAACGGATAGATTGAATCCAGCCTGTCCATCACAAAACCGATTCTCATAGGCTATCCCTTCATCTTCATCGCGCACCGAATGATTGCACCGGCAATATCCTTCCCCGTGCATTTCTCCAGCCCCTTGAACCCGGGAGTGGAATTCACCTCCATCACCCGCAAGACCTTGAGTCTGTCCTGGACCAGATCCACCCCGGCAATATCAAGCCCCAGGACCCCGGCGGAACGAAGTGCCAGGGAGGCCATCTCCTCGCTGCATACCGCTGCTTGTGGACTGGCGCCAAGATGGATATTGGATCTGAACTCCCCCTTTTTAGGCTTCAGGGACATCGCACCGAGAATCTCACCCCCCCCGACGAGAATCCGAAAATCCGCCCTCCCTTCCGGAGGGATGTATCTCTGCATCAGGAGACCGTGGCCCTTGTCGAGTTGATCTTCAAGGATCGGCCTGGCCTTTTCCAAAGTATCGAAAAGGAAAACACCGCTTCCCTGGCGGCTGCTTGCGATTTTAATCACAATCGGAAATCCTCCCATCCCGGACAGGGCGGTTTCGAAGTTCGACGGATTGCTCGCATAACAGGTCTCGGGCACCGGTATTCCCGCCGCAGCGAGTGTCTGGAGGGACAGGAATTTGTTGCTTGCAAGAAGAATCGGCTCGAAGCGGTTCATTATGGCAGTGCCCATGAGTTGAAAATGACGAATGGCCGTGAGGCCGTATTCCTTGATTGTGGCTCCGAGACGAGGGATAAGGAGATCGGGAGACCGCTTGAAAAATCGGCCGCCCAGGCTCAGTCTGTGACCGTTCACAATGAGATGAATTTTTCCGGGATGAATGAGGGATGCCTTTTGTTTGAGACGTCCGGCTGCCTCCAGGAGTCTTCTGTTCGGGTGATAGCGATGACTTCTGACAGTGAGAATCCAGATATTCATTTCCTGTGGAGTGACCGGATTTATAGGGCGAACCACCTTGTGCCAATGCAGGCCTATGGCCGCAACCAAGTCTCGCCACTGAGACACAAAGACACCAAGAAGAGTACTGTATTTTCTTTGTGCATTAGCGTCTTTGTGGCAAATCTTCTTGTCTGAAACATGGTAGAGCAAAAGAAGGAGAGTGTCAATTTCGAAAGTGCTTGTAAAAACTGGCAGATCGTTGTTTAAGAGGTTCCATGTCCGACATGATTCGTGAGATATCTTTCCATTTTGAACATCCTGAAGAAATTTCAAAGGAGAGGTTGGCTCAGATTGCGCGGTTGATTCTGGATCACGGCGCGGTAGGGCACGCCTTTGTGAAAGAAAATCTCCGGAACGCATTCCTGATCGGCTATGCAATGGATCGAAACCAGGATGTGATTGGGACGGTGATATTGAAACGCCAGAAGGAGAAGTATCGGAGGCAGATCGAGGCAGCCACTGGGCTGGATCTTTCGGATTATCTGGAAAGGGGCTACACCTCGGTAGATCCGAAATGGCGGGGCGCCGGTATTGCAGGGAAGTTGATCAGCGGGCTGGTCGAGCGGTCCCCAGATCAGCGGATCTATGTGACGATCGGCCTGGACAATGCTGCGGCACTGAAACTTACCCGCAATAACGGAATGAGTCTTGCCGGGACATTTCGCAATCCCAGGACCAGTCGAAAGATAGGAGTGTTCGTCAATTCAATGAAAAATGATCAATGAAAACTCATGCCCCCGAACCGGTCGGCAGGGAATCGGGGCAGGCGGGCGAAGGCTCCTTTTCATAGTGCTGAATTCGCTCGTGCAGCTTACGAAGCCGCTGGCCGAGGACTTTACAGATCTGAAGGGCGATAAGCGGATACTCCCTTACGATCTCCGTGAATTCCCGCTTGTCCAGGACCAGGACCTTTGTGTCCTCCTCCGTTCGGATGCTTGCAGACCGCAAGAGGTCTTCGAAAAGGGCCATTTCTCCAAAATAATCTCCTGTCTTTATCCGATCCAAAACGATCTCCGTTCCTCCTTGAGAACCCTTGATCACCAACACTCCTCCATCGATGATCATGTACATGGTTTCGCCTCTCTCCCCCTCCTTGATGATGTCCGTTCCTTTGGGGAATACGACCTCCTCGGTGACCGAGGCGATCGCAGCAAGCTCGCTCACCGACAGCCCCTCAAAGATATGGATGCTCTTCAAGTGGAGGATCTTGTCGGGGATGCTGATTCCTGTTTCCATGGCGTGCTCCTTCGGGAGAAAATGCGGGCCGCTCCGTTCGGCGAATCTTCTCGCCGATTCGCGAACAAACCGATTTCCGGAGTTCAGGAGCGGATCCATGTCGATTTTTTCCAGTATGTCGATCCCCTGTTTTTCGACCATTTGGAGGGAGAGGATCACCGTCACCCAATCCTTTTTTGAGAGCAGGTGGGCGAGAAGATTCCCGGGAACCGAATCCAACCGCGGCGGCTCAAAAAACTTTTTGCCCGACTCAAGGCATTGGCTGGGGGAAGTATCCTCAAGCAGGGGGATCATACCCTTTGAGAGGACATTTCCAAGAATATCCTCCATCGCCTCAACGGCATTGGCCCTCTGGCGCGAATCTGCCGAGAGCACCCCTCTGTGGATAAGTCTCAAATGGCCGGTGCGGTCCTGAGCGGAAAGCACTCGCAACACCATGTCCACCCGCTCTTTCTTTTTTTGAAGCAGGTGATCGGCCAGCAGCTTCTTTTCAGGACTTTCAGGGAGGTGTTCTATCGCTTTCACCTCCGCCACATTCATGTATGCTCGCTCCATTTGAGACTTGGCAAATTTCAAGATATCAAGGTCTCTGATCTGCAATGACTGCAACAGAGAAAAGACCCCCTCTTTGATCCTTCGATTCGGGAGACTGAGGGATTGGATGAGAACTTCACCGCTCTGGTAAGAGGAGTCCTGAAGCTTGGCAAGGGCTTGATCCCTGACAATATCCGAAGGGTCTCCCAGCAGGGGAATGATAGCCCTTACGTAATCATCATCCGTAATGTTGATGGATTCCATGGCCGATTTGCGCACACTCCCGGAATCGTGTCGCAGGTATGGAAGGGCGATTTCATTGAGCCCTTCGGCTTCCAGCCCGCGCAAGGCCTCGAGCGTGAGGGAAATGAGGGAGCTGTCCTGTTTCTTCCTGAGAATATTTAGAAGGGGCGGGATGAATTCCGCGTTTCCACTATTGCCGGCGGAAATGATCCCTGCTCGCTGCTCGGACACCTCCGCCGAAGAAAGCCAGGATAAAATGAGAGGATCAAATTCCTGCGGGTTTTCCCTATAGAGGCCCGCCACGGCGTAAGCCCTGATCTGGGGGTGTGTCGCCGCCTCAAAGGCCCGCCTCAGGAAAGCACCCGAGATCTTGGGGTCTATTCGGCCGGCTGCCTTGAGCGTAGCGAGGGTAAGCTTTGAGCTCCTCTTCCTGATCAAATCCACAAACAAGGGAATCGCCTTGGCTCCCGCATCTCCGGACATCATCCCGAGAAGACCTGTTGCCGTCTTCTCGTCCTGATTCTTCAGGACGGCAAGGATATGATCGTCAAGGTTTTTCATTCCCAGAGACTTGATCAGGCCGGCATACCAAAGGCATGTGGCGCCCTTGCAGGAAAGGAAGTTCTCGACGAGTTGCGACTGGACTTTCTTGTCCAGAAATAACTGGCCGACATCCTTCTCCTCGAGCGACTTCATGTCCAGCATATTCCGGGATATCAGATCCAGGAGGATGGCGGAGTACTTTCTCTTGAGAATGAAGGTTGTCACAATCCATATGGAAACGAATGCGATTGCAATGATTGACAGGTACCGCGGATGCATGACCCCTTGAAACAGCAGGATTGTTCCAGATCCCACGAGGATGCCGATTCGAACCACGGTGCCTCTCAGAAAGGGTCTGACCACGGACCGGTGCTCCGGCGGAAACAAGCCCATGAGAACCGCCCTGGCCGGGTTGTTGATGGTGTTTCGGAACACGGTCGTGGAAAGCTGGGAGTACATGGCCGAAAAGATATCGAACTTCAGCAGGTAGGCAAGAAAGGCAATGACATAATTGCACGGATGAAACATGAGAGCGATGGGCAGACCCCATTTGCCGTATATCCGCCCTACAAAGAGCAGCAGCACGAAGCTGACGATATTCATGGATCCCCGGAAATAACCGAAAAACCAAAGCATTCCCCCCTCGGTGCCGAAAGTCTGGTCAACGGCGAAATTGAACTCGAAGTTGATGATCGGGATCACCATGTTGGGAACCAGGGTAAGAACGACCAGGATTTTGGCAAGGGTAGATTCCCTTAGAATCGGGATGACCTTCCTCAATTCGTTCAAAATGGAAGAGCGGGTCTTCTTGCCTTTCTTTTCACTTTCCGTTCTGTTTAAAAATGGAAAGAGAGACCCCATCCTCCCCACGACCATGGCCCCCGCAAGAGCGGTTCCCAGGTAGACGAACATGAGGTTGTCAATGCCGATACTCCTTGCAACCATAGGAGTCAGGAAACTGCCGGTCACTCCCCCCAAAACGCCTCCGGCAGTGAGCAGGGGGAAAAGCCTCTTGGATTGCCTGGTATTGAAAAGATCATTGGCCGTATCCCAGAACAGGAGTCCCAAAAGCACTTCGTACTGGGACTTCATGATGTAGATCACGGGATAGATCATCTCGAACCCGAGGGGGATGAGAAGGCGAATCGCTCCCACGGAGGTGCCGCATATGATCAGCATGTAGTAGAGAAGCCGGCTGCTGGGCGTCCTGGCCATGATCCCTGTGAGAAAGCTCATGAGAAAGAAGGTCGTGACCGCATTCGTCATGTAGATTACCGGCAGGTATTCTACGCCGAACCGCTTCAGGAAAGCGGTTTCCCCGAAATTGTTCAGCAGGATATCGGAGACATGGATAGTGAAGAAAAGGAGGGTTGCCCAGGAGAAAAGGCTTAACTCGCCTTCATAGATCTTGAGCCATCTACCCAGAAATTTTGACATTAGGCAGGTCCGTCGGTGGTTGTCGGTTCTCAGTTGAACCGCATGAAAATACCGTTTCAGCAGGAAGGTGTCAAGAAAAGTGACTCCGAGCCGGAATCATGCCAGCTGAGCGGCCACTATCCGCAGCCGGCGGCTATAATCCTTGACTGCCTTTGCTTGCCTGTATCGGCCTGTCCTCTCGATCAGTTCCAGGGCGGTCGGTATCTGCGACGGGTCCATTTCCACAAGGAGCCAGCCACCCGGCCTGATGAAGTCGGCGGCATCGGGAATAATCCTTTCAATGTAGCGCATGCCGCCGCGGCCGCCGTCCAGAGCCACTCTCGGCTCAAAGCGGATTTCAGGCATGAGCGTATCCAGCACCTCGGAAGCGACATAGGGGGGATTGGTCAGGACAAGATCAAAGGGTGAGACTCGCGGCTTAAAGGGAGTGAAGAGATCTCCGCACACAAATTCAATCCTCTCTCCCAGCCGGTGTTTCCGTGCATTTTCCCGGGCGATCCCGATCGCCTCCGTAGAAATGTCGGTCGCACAAAGGAACGCTTCCGGGAATTCCTTTCCCAGGCAGATAATCAGGGCGCCGGAGCCCGTTCCCAGGTCGAGGAAAAAAGGATTGAGATTCCGATCGGGCCGATCGGCGCCCATGATCTCGATTGCCTGTTCCACCAGAAGTTCGCTCTCAGGCCTTGGGATGAGCACCTCCGGCCCCACCGCAAAATCCGTGGACCAGAATTCCTGAAAACCCGTGATGTGCTGAAGAGGTTCCCGGTTCGCTCTTCTTCTGACCAGGACGCGGTAAGCGGCAAGCTCGTCATCCTGGAGGGGTTTTTCGGGATCGAGATACAGCCGGATTCTATCAACTTGAAGAAGATGGGCTAGAAGGACTTCGGAGCTGAGTCTGGGGCTATCCACCCCCTTGCCCTGGAGGTATTCGGCAGTGACCCTCAGGAGTTCCTTGATGGTCCATTGCCGTTGGGCCATGATTCTCCTTTGAGGGCTTCAGCCTGGTAGTGTGCGCTGAGCGGGTCCAGAAGCATGTCCAGGTCCCCTTGCATGACTTGATCCAGACGATACAGAGTGAGTCCGATCCTGTGGTCCGTTACCCTGGCCTGCGGAAAGTTATAGGTCCTGATCTTCTCGCTCCTGTCTCCTGATTTCACCATGCTCTTGCGTTCCTCCGAGATTCTGGTCTGCTGCTCGGATGTCTGCATGTCAAGCATCCTGGAACGGAGTACCTTCATCGCCTTGGCCTTGTTCTTGTGCTGCGACCTTTCATCCTGGCAGGTTACGACCAGCCCGGTGGGCAAATGCGTCAAACGCACTGCGGAATCGGTCGTGTTCACATGCTGACCGCCACGCCCTGAAGAGCGGAAGATATCGATCCTGAGATCCTCGGGATTGATCTGTACGTCCAATTCCTCCGCCTCCGGGAGCACGGCCACCGTCACCGCCGAAGTGTGGACCCTGCCCTGGGCTTCGGTCTCCGGGACCCTCTGAACCCGATGAACGCCGCTCTCTCTTTTCAGACGGCTGTAGACGTTGTCTCCTGAAATCGAAAGGATCGCTTCCTTCAAACCCCCGAGCCCGGTATCGTGCTGGCTCATGATTTCCGTCTTCCAGCCTTTCAACTCCGCGTATCTGGCGTACATGCGAAAAAGCTCGGCCGCGAAGAGAGCGGCCTCTTCGCCTCCCGTGCCGGCCCGTATCTCGAGGATGACATTCTTATCGTCATTGGGATCCTTGGGGATGAGCAGGATTCTGAGCTTTTCCTGCAGAGCGGGAAGCCTTGACTTCAGGACTTCTATTTCCTCTTTGGCAAGTTTTCTGATTCCGTGGTCAGGATCCTCCAAAAGAGAACGGTTGCTTTCGATCTCCTCCTGAAGGGCGCGATATTCCCGGAAGGTCTGCACGACAGGAGAGAGGTTCCCATGCTCCCTCATAAGCTTTTGATAGACCTTCTGATCACGAACGATCTCAGGACGAGACAGATCCCTTTCCAGTCCCTCGAATCTTTCTTCGATCTCTATCAGCTTGGTGAACATGTGGAACCTCTTGTTTACAAATTACTTTGCACCACTTCCGCCCTCGGCATGAAAAGCCCGACCGAGGAAATCCCTCGTTCGGGCTGAATTCAGGATAATCAGGTGTTCGGGTGATTCCTCGACTATTTTTCACCCTTCCCGGCAGAGCCCTTTGGAGCCTTTTTCTTTGCCCCCCCCACATTGGAGTACTTGGTCCTGAATTTTTCAACCCTTCCCGCGGCATCGACCAATTTCTGCTTGCCGGTGAAAAAAGGATGGCACTTGGAACAGATTTCCACCTTTATCTCCTTGAGAGTGGAACCGGTCTCGAATTCATTGCCGCAGGCGCAATGCACAACGGCCTTGTGATGTTCAGGATGAATGCCTTCTTTCATTTGGTTTCTCCTTAGTCCTGCCTACTCACTCATCGAGGCCAGGAACTCTTTATTATTTTTCGTGCCCTTCATTTTGTCCAGTAAAAACTCCATGCTATCCACCTGTGTGAGCGGGGCGAGCAGTTTCCGGAGAATCCAAATGCGATTCAGATCTTCCTTCTCCAGGAGGAGTTCTTCTTTTCTGGTGCCCGATCGGTTGATGTCTATGGACGGGAATACACGGCGGTCCGTCAGTTTTCGATCCAGGTGAATCTCCATGTTGCCGGTACCCTTGAATTCCTCGAAAATGACCTCATCCATCCTGCTGCCCGTATCGACGAGGGCGGTTGCAATGATGGTCAGACTGCCGCCTTCCTCCACATTCCTGGCGGCGCCGAAAAATCTCTTGGGCTTATGAAGAGCATTGGAATCGAGACCGCCGGAAAGGATCTTTCCGCTCGGCGGAACAGTGGCGTTATAGGCGCGGGCGAGTCTGGTGATGCTGTCCAGGAGAATGAGCACATCCCGCTTATGCTCCACCAGTCTCTTTGCCTTTTCGATTACCATCTCCGCTACCTGCACATGCCTCTGCTGCGGTTCATCGAAGGTCGAACTGATCACCTCGGCATCCACATTTCGCTGCATGTCGGTCACTTCCTCGGGTCTTTCATCGATGAGCAGGACAATCTTATGAATCTCCTTATGATTGGCGGATACACTGTTTGCGATGTTCTGAAGAAGCATCGTTTTTCCGGTTCTGGGAGGGGCTACGATCAGTCCTCTTTGTCCTCTTCCAAGGGGAGTCATGAGATCCATGATCCGCGCAGAAAAGTTTTCGGGTGCGGTTTCAAGTTTGACCCTGCTCTGCGGATAGAGAGGGGTCAGGTTATCGAACAGGATCTTCTCCCTGGAAATCTCCGGGTCTTCATGATTCACCTGCTCCACCTTTAGAAGCGCGAAATACCTTTCTGTGTCCTTCGGGGGCCTGATCTGGCCGGAGACTGTATCACCGGTTCTCAGATTAAAGCGCCTGATCTGTGAGGGGGAGATGTAGATGTCGTCGGGACCGGGAAGGTAATTGGAATCGGGCGCTCTCAGAAAGCCGAACCCATCCGGAAGGATTTCGAGCACGCCTTCGCCATAAATGAGCCCGGCCCGCTCAGAGTGAGCCTGAAGGAGCGAAAAAATGAGATCCTGTTTGGGCATCCCGGAAGCCCCCTCTATGGCAAAATCCTTTCCGAGGGCGGTGAGCTCATTGATCTTCATCTTCTTGAGTTCTACTAAATTCATACCAGGATCTCCATTCGTGACTTGTTCTTCTTTGACCTGAGGGACCTCGCGAGGCGCCTCGCGGGAGACCTCGCGCCCCCTGGGGGAGCGTGCACGGTTTTGTATAGGACTTCTTGCCAAGTGTTTTTCCTCCATAACGGGTTGAACGGCCGCTTCTAAGGGCCGAATGCGAAATAACTCTTCTCCTGCCGCGGCAGAAGCTCGATGCGAATAGACTTTACCAGGACTGAAGACCTTCGGTGCTCGGCGACCTCCCGAGAGAGATTAGGGGGAGCAATGAACAATCCTTTACCGTAGGTAGAAGAGAGAACGCTGAAGATGACCCGCGAAGCAGAATGTGTGGCAGGCGCTTTTCTTCTTTTCTCTCACTTATAAGGAACTTTTTGTCTTTGTCAAGCGTTTTGGTACTGCCACGAAGACACCAAGACACGAAGAAACCGCTACTCTTTTCTTTGTGCCTTCGTGTCTTTGTGGCTTTTCAGAGCCTCGATGCATTCCATCATATCATCAGGCATGGGAGCCCGAAACTCGCAGGGTGCGCCTGATTCAGGATGAATAAAGCCAAGTCTTTCGGCGTGGAGCATTTGCCTTGAAATTCTTGGGATTCTCTCTTCTTCTCCTGCGTACTGCCTTCTCCACCAGGTTTTCTTGTAGCCGTACACCGGGTCTCCCACAATCGGATGGCCTATATGAGAAAGGTGGACCCTTATCTGATGCGTTCTTCCGGTTCTCGGCCTCACGAGCAGCAGCGTGAAGCGGACGCCGAGTTCTTCCGACTTCTCCCAAAAGGTAATCGCCTTTTTTCCTCCCTCAGGGGAAACCGCCATTTCCTTTCTTCGAACAGGGTGGCGCGCTATAGGGAGATCGATCATCCCTTCCCTCTGCTGAAAAATGCCGTGCGCAATGGCCAGGTATCGCTTCTTAACCGTTCCCGATTTGAACTGCGATGACAGCGAGCCGTGGACCTTGTCGTTCTTCGCTACCACTACCAGCCCCGAGGTGTCTTTGTCGAGACGGTGAACGATTCCCGGTCTCATGATGCCTCCTATGCCGGAGAGATCCCGGCAGTGTTGAAGAAGGCCATGGACCAACGTACCCGAAGAGTGGCCCGGCGCCGGATGAACGACGATTCCCGGGGGTTTATCGATTACGAGCAGGGAATCATCCTCGTAAATGACGGAAAACTCGACAGGCTCGGGTACCAGTGTGCAAGGCCGTGCGGCTGGTATGGTAAGGTCAATATAGTCCCCTGACTTCAGGCGATAACTTGCCTTGACGGGTGCGCCGTTGACCTCCACGAGTTTTTGTCGGATGAGATCCTGCACCCTCGATCGGGTCAGGTCCTTGATCTTGGTAGCAAGAAAGGCATCTATTCTCTGGTCTTTTCCAAGCTCCCCAACCGGGAGGGAAAGGCTTTTCTCGGATTCCTTTTCCACAAGAGGGGCCCGATTCTATGAGAAGATCTTCTCCAGGTCCTTTTCTATTTGTGACTCCTCCACCTGCTTGGCAAGGGATATTTCCTTTACTAGGAGATTCTTTGCCGTATCCAGCATTTTTCGCTCGCCGAAAGATAACTCCTTCTCCAGTTTCAGCATCAACAGGTCCCGATAAACCTCAGCAACCTCATAAACCGAGCCCGTCTTGATCTTCTCCATGTACTCCCTGTACCGCCGGTTCCATGTTTGATTATCGACGGGAACATCCCTTTTCTTGAGGATGGAGTAAAGTTTGGGGACCTCTTTTTTCTGAATGATCTCCCTCAGCCCCACACTTCCCACGTTTCTGGTCGGAATCATGATGATCATCCCGTTGTCCAGGATTCTCATGACGTAGAAATCCTGGCTCGACCCGGAAATCTCCTGGGTCTCGATCCGTTCGATCACCCCGACCCCGTGCGCCGGGTAAACAGCCAAATCACCTACTTTGAACATCAGCATAGACTCCTGTAACTGCGAAAGGGCCAGGAAGTGCAAAAACCTGTATCCCGGAATCTTCGGCCGGTCCATACTGAAAGAGGTCCGGCCGGAGATCCCGGGAGTGCTGTTATGTTTAGAAATTCAATAACCATCCAATAGCCGGCAGAATGGGCGCGATCACAAGGGAAACCACGGACATCAGCTTGATGAGGATGTTCATGGCCGGTCCGGACGTATCCTTGAAAGGATCCCCGATCGTGTCTCCCACAACAGCGGCCTTATGGTTGGCGGAACCCTTTCCGCCGAAGTTTCCTGCCTCAATATATTTCTTGGCATTGTCCCAGGCGCCTCCTGCATTGGCCATGAAAAGCGCGAGGAAAGCGCCCATCACGGTCGCACCCAGAAGCATGCCGCCCAATGTCTCCTTGCCGAGAAGGAACCCGACGACCACGGGCGAAATCACCGCGAGGACGCCGGGGCCGACCATCTTGCGCAGGGCGGCACCTGTGGCAATGGTGACGCACTTTGCCGGCTCGGGCTTGGCCCCTTCTTTCCCTTCCAGGAGTCCCGGAATTTCACGGAACTGGCGCCGGATCTCTTCCACGATGGCGAAAGCCGCCTCTCCAACCGAAGTCATGGTCATGGCTGCAGCGAGAAAGGGAATAATGCCGCCGATGAATACACCGATAACCACCATCGGATTGGTCATATCGATGATGGTGAGCCCGGCGGACTGAACGAATGCCACAAAAAGAGCCAGAGCGGTCAGGGCTGCAGAACCGATTGCGAATCCCTTCCCGATAGCCGCAGTGGTGTTCCCCAAAGCATCCAGGCTGTCGGTGATCTTTCTGGTCTCAGGGCCGAGGCCGGCCATTTCCGAGATGCCGCCTGCGTTATCCGCAATTGGCCCGTAGGCATCGACGGTCATGGTCGCGCCTACCGTGGCAAGCATGCCGATGGCCGACATGCCGATCCCATAAATTCCCGCCATGGTGTAACCGATAAAGGTGGCCACGCAAATGCCGAGGATGGGGAGGTAAGTAGACTGCATGCCCACTGCCAGTCCCGCAATCACGACTGTCGCCGGACCCGTTGCAGACTGACCGGCAATCCTCTTGACCGGAGGACCGGAGGTGTAATACTCGGCGAGGAGCCCGATCGCAATCCCGCAGAGCAGACCGGAGACGAGTGCCCAGAAAACACCAAAGGGCATGCCCACGGCGTTGATAATGAGCGCAGCCAGGATGACGAAAATGGCGGCGGCGACAAAGGTGGTGTATCGAAGCGCGCCGGCCGGATTTCCACCGGAAAAGGCCTTGATCGAAAAAATGCCGATAAAGGAGCTGATCAACCCCCCCATTGCAATGAGCACCGGAGCGGCCATGTACTTCAGTTTGATCGCCTCAACGCTCAGACCTTTCAATGCCGGAAAGTCTTTAATGAAGTTTGCCAGAGCCTCGGGGGTATTGATGGTAAGGGTTGCACCGATGGCAATGGTGGCAATGACCGACCCGACATAAGACTCGAAGATATCGGCGCCCATGCCTGCAATGTCCCCAACATTGTCTCCCACGTTGTCCGCGATTACGCCGGGGTTACGCGGGTCGTCCTCGGGGATTCCCGCCTCGACCTTTCCGACCAGGTCGGCGCCCACATCCGCGGCCTTGGTGTAAATGCCGCCGCCCACACGGGCGAAGAGCGCAATGGAGCTCGCGCCCATGGCGAAGCCGTTCATGTATTGGGCGGTCAGAATATCCCCTCCGTAGATCCAGAACCAGAAGCCAAAGCCGACCAAACCAAGGCTTGCGACAGCGAGGCCCATTACGGAACCGGAGTAGTAGGAGACGGTCAGCGCCTTTGCCTGCCCATGCTTGCTTGCAGCCTCAGCGGTTCGTGAATTGCCCTTGGTAGCGGCCGACATCCCGGAAAAACCCGCTAACATGGAGCAGAAGGCGCCGGTAGCAAAAGCGACAGCCGTTTGCCAGGAAATGGCAAGGGCCAACAGGATGAAAACCGCGATGATGAAAAAGATCAGTACCGAATACTCTTTTTTCAGAAAGGCCATGGCCCCTTCATGGATCATACCCTCCAACTCTTGCATCAGAGGGGTTCCGTTGGGCTGACCCTTGACATACTGATAGATGAAGTATGCGACAATGAGACCCACAATTCCCAAAAATGGAGCGACCCAGGTTAACGCCTGCATCAGTGTTCTCCCTCCTTTTGATCTAGGTGTTGCCAGTTCACATTACCCATTGCATGTTCCAGACCCATCAAAACAAATTCCTCACAAGCCCGAACCGCCAGTCGAACGACTTCTTCAACAACCGTATCCTCTTCAGAACTGAAGGGTTTCAGAACGAATTCGTCCACGGGTTGCAGGGACCGCGGCCGACCTACCCCCATCTTTACGCGGGCAAACCCATTGGTGCCCATGTAGTCGATAATGGATTGAATCCCCTTGTGTCCTCCGGCACCGCCGCTCCTGACGACCTTGACTCTTCCCAGGGGAAGATCGATGTCATCATGGACGACGAGCATGTTTTTTGTTTCAACGCCGAAGTAATCGGCGCAAGCCTTGACGGCCATACCGCTCCTGTTCATGTATGTCTGAGGACAGAGAAGGATGATCCCCCGGCCTTCCATTAAGGCCCGGCCGCTTTTGGAGTGAAAACGTCGGCTCCTCAGGGCGATGCCAAGCGACTCAGCCCACTGCTCGATCACCCTGAAGCCCATGTTGTGGCGGGTTTTCCTGTATTCCGGCCCGGGATTTCCGAGACCTGCGATCATATACAAATCTTTAGCGAGTTCCCCTCACCTCCTTTCCCTTCACAAAAGTTACTTCTTGTGCCCTTATTCGGCGGCCGCTTCCGGAGAGGCTTCCTCTCCCTCCTTGGCCTCCTCTTCTTCGCCTTCCGCTTTCTCAGCCTTTACAACCGGGACAGCCACCAACGCAACCGTCTGGTCGCCGTTCATGGCGGTCCTGATTCCTTCGGGCATCTGGATGTCACGGATGTGCAAGGAGTCTCCAACGTCCAGCCCGGAAACGTCCAGGTCCAGACGATCCACCAGCTTCGAGGGGAGACAGGTCACCGTGAGCTCTCGCACGATCTGTTCCAGAATTCCGCCCTTTGAAACTCCCACCGGCGTGTTTACGCAGTGGATGGGGATTTGGAAGGATACTTCCTTGTCCATGGGAATTTCGTAAAAATCCGCATGGTAGTAGACGTGCTTCACGGGGTGGAGCTGAAGATCCTTGAGTATGACCGTTCTCGTGTCCCAGTTGCCGTCCGACTCCATCCGGAGAGTGAGAAAAATATTTTCACTGCTCGTCTGCCTCAGAACCTTCTCGAGTTCCTTGACGTCTACAGTCAGTTCTACCGGATCCGAATGAGGACCGTAAAATACGGCCGGCATCTGATTCTGCCGGCGGAGTTTCCGGGCGGCTTCCTTGCCCCGGGTTTTTCTTGAGTGCGCATTAAGCGTGAGTTGCTCCATTCATTTCCTCCCTACACAAATAAATTGCTCACCGAATCGGAATTATAGCTTCTCTTGATGGACTCTCCGAGCAATTCGGCCACAGAGAGTACGGTGATTTTCGAGCACTTCCTTGCCTTCTCGTTCAGAGGAACGGTGTTGGTCACCACGACCTGGTCGAGCGGAGAATTCTCGATCCTCTCGATAGCGGGCCCGGAAAGAACCGCGTGCGTGCAGCAGGCGAATATTTTTCGCGCTCCTCTTTTTGCAAGAGCCCCTGCGGCTTGCGTAAGGGTTCCCGCCGTGTCTACCATGTCGTCAAGGATGACCACGGTTTTTTTGTCCACTTCTCCGATGATGTTCATGGCCTCGGCAACGTTAGGCGCATCCCTTCGTTTATCGATAATCGCAAGCCCTGCTTCAAGCCGCTTTGCAAACGCCCTTGCCCTTTCCACTCCCCCGGCATCAGGGGATACGATGACCAGGCCGCCGTCAAAATGATTTCGTATATGGGTCAGGAGGATTGGAGCTGCAAAGATATTGTCGACGGGGATATTGAAGTACCCCTGGATCTGCCCGGCATGCAGATCCATGGAGACAACCTTGTTCGCACCGGCCACGGTGATCAGGTCAGCCACCAGTTTTGCACTGATGGGCACCCTGGGCTTCACCTTTCTGTCCTGTCGGGCATACCCATAATAAGGAATGACCGCCGAAATTCTTCGGGCGGAAGCCCTCTTCAGGGCGTCCATGATGATCAGGAGTTGCATCAGATTGTCGTTCACGGGAGGGCAGGTGGACTGAATCACAAAAACATCTCTTCCCCTGACATTCTCATGGATTTCAATCTGCGTCTCCCCATCACTGAAGGACTTGGCCGTCAGTTGTACGGGTTTTATGCCCAGGTACGCGCAAACTTCTCTGGATAGATCCGGGTTTGACGTTCCACTGATGACCTTCATCGAATTCCCTCATGGGCATTGAAGAACGTAATGAGTAATGCGTAACGGGTGACTGGTAAATGCACGATCGTCACTCTCTTTGCCCAGTCACGCGTCACGGTTTACATATTACGCGCTTCTGGCTGGGGCGGGAGGATTCGAACCTCCGAATGCGGGCTCCAAAGGCCCGTGTCTTACCGCTTGACGACGCCCCAGTGGTCATTGGTCAATTGTCCTTTGTCACTGGTCGAGGGCATCGATACCAAGATCTTCGAACTCTTTCTTGAAGTCTTCCACCACACGCGCGACTTGCTTAAGGTCACGCTGGTGTCGAACAGGTACATCACCAAGGACAAAGGACAAGTGACCAGTGACGAATGACCGCTCAAAGGCGATCCGTTACCGCAAAAACATCGCCGATATTCAGGGAAGCAAGCTGTTTGCTTGCTCTTCCGGCGCTCTGTGAATCGTTGAACACCCCAAAAACACTTGGCCCACTCCCCGACATAAGGACTCCTGCCGCCCCTGCCTCTTTCAAATGGAACTTTATGGTTTCAATGATTGGGAAGCTGGCTGAAGTTACCGTTTCTAAGTCATTCTCGAGGATGTGGGCAATTGCAAGGGAATCATTGCCTAATCGATCCTTAATATAATGATATTCGTCTCTTGTCAACTCATTTAATCTATAGTTTCCGTAGACCCATTCCGTGGATACGTGCAGGGCAGGGGCAACGACGACATACCAATGTTGCGGCCACGGGTCTACAGGTTCCAGAACTTCCCCTATGCCTCGGGCAATAGCCGGCCTGCAGTCCAGAAAGAAAGGTACGTCCGCCCCGAGCCTGGCGGCCAGCTCATGAAGCCTCTCGGACGAGAGAGGTTTTCCAAGGGCGTCGTTCATCCACAAAAGGGCGGCTGCCGCGTTGCTGCTGCCTCCGCCCAGACCGGCGCTTACGGGAATGTTCTTCCGGAGTCCGACGCTCACCCCGCTTGCCGCTCCGGCTGTTTCCCGGAAAGCGTTGATCGCCTTCATGATGAGATTCTTCTCATCAGAGGGGGCCGCATATCCGGTGCAGGCAATCCTGTCTTTTTCGGAATGGGTGAGGCTGAAATCCAAAAAATCAAAGAGATCTATCGGTACCATGAGTGAGACAAGGTTGTGGTACCCGTCAGACCGGATGCCTGTCACCTTCAGGCGAAGGTTGAGTTTTGCAGGGGACTTCATGCTGTTTCCAAAAATCCTCACGCCTTCTCGGCCGCCTTCACGTAGCGCCACCTGAGATCGGCAAGAACGGATTCCAGGAACTTCGATTCCTCATCGGTCAGGTTCCCTTTGGTCTTGGACTTGAGCAGCGCAATCAGATCGATTGTATGCTTGGCAAGGGGCAGGTCGGTTTTGTTCTGCCCCGTGTATGGGTCCTGAATCTCTCCGAGGTGCAGCAGAGCCGAGGAACTGAGGCTGAAAATGAGCGAATTAAAGCTCACCTCCGGCAAGGGAATTCGCTGTTCCTGATCCCTTGCGGGCTCCTGCTGTTTGCCTTCCTGCTTCCCGAGCTTCTCCTCGAACTTTTTTTCCTCCGGCTGCTCTGCCTTCAAATCCCCTTTCTCATCCAGAGATCTTCTGTCTTTGACAACAAACCCCTTTTCTTCTTCGCCCATGGTATGACTCCCTATACGAGGTGATCTTTATGAAACGCTATGGCACGTTACATGCATAAATGCTGGATTACAGCAACTACCCTTCATTTCAATGGATACAACAGATGATGAGAGACCGTTATTCCTATCATAAAAAAGATGTTCTGATCAAGGCGATTTGGAGGGAGAATCTACAGGCAATGCAGCGCAAAAAAGAGGGTATGCCCTGCGTACATAAGCGTAACAACCTACGCAGGACCTATACAGAAAAATGTTGACATTCCCGATGCAAGCTGATACAAATCGCCAAAATTGTCGTCCGGCCCAGATGGGAGTCGGGTATGCGGGCGATATCTCAGGAAAAGGAGGTGATACGAAAAGGCCATAGGCATTTGTTCGCTTTCAAACAACCAAACTTAGGAAATCTTACTTTAGGAGGAAAGAGTAATGAAGAAGATTCTTATCGGTCTAGTAGCCGCTATGTGCTGCTTTGCACTGGCTGCGCCTGCCATGGCGCAGGTGAAAATCAGCGGCATGATCACCCTCGACGCGTACTTTGATGACACATCCGCCGAGATGCGAAATGGCGGCGTGCTGAGCAATGTCGTCAATTTCGATCGTAATGACAGGCAGCAGACCCACATCAACCTTCCCCAGGCACTGAACCGCTTTGACGTTCAGTGGACGAGCGAAGACAAGAAGGTCCACGGCAGGATCCAGCTCCGCTATGGCGCCCCCACTGCCTGGAACGTCATTGGTGGTAACGCACCTGCGCAGCAGTTCGACCCCGAGTTCGCGTACATCGATTACCATTGGACCCCGGGTTGGTACACTAGGTTCGGCCGCCAGGAGCAGACCTTCGCCATCATGGCGCCGAGCCAGTCCCTTGGCCAGGCCCAGGCACATATCGTCGGCGCCGGCTGGGGTAACGTACACGGCGGTACCGCAAGGGATGGTATCAAGAACTTTTTCAAGTTCAGCGACATGGTGAGACTGGAATTTGAGCTCATCGATCCTTCCAACAGCACGGCAGAGGCGATCGCCGGGTTCCCCGGTGCGGGCGGGTTCGTAGTGGTTGAGGAAAACAGCGTGATTCCGAGAATCGATCTGGCCCTCAACATCAAGGTCGCCAACTTCGTTATCGAGCCGAGCGTCACCTGGCTGAGACAGGAATATGACGGTGTTGCTTCCGGCTCAGAAGACAGCATGGACATCTGGGGCGCGGCCCTTGGTGTTGCAGCAGGCTTTGGTCCCTTCACGGCTAGAGGTGAAGTCACTTACGGGCAGAACCTGGGCAATGCAAACTATGTCGGCGGGAACGGTGCTGCCATCGGTTATTTTGACGCCGCTGGCGATCTGCAGATCGAGGACACCGAAGTCCTGGCCGCCTGGATCGATCTGGGCTTCAATTTCGGTCCTGCGGCAATTCATGGTATCGTAGGTTATGAGAAGTGGGAGACGGATGCGGCCGGCATCGTTATCGCAGGTCAGGGTGAGAGGGAGCGTGAACGATGGATGTACGGTGTGAACCTGCCCATCAAGATGACCAAGAATTTCACCATCAAACCCGAAGTCATGTTTTATAAGGACGATGACGGAGCCAGCGTAGGGCGCACCGATGCCGTCACCGCGGATTTTGGCGATGAGCTGATCGCCGGTGTTCAGTTCCAGCTGGTTTTCTAGCTTGAGCTAGACACCTCTATTTTCGTAAAACCCCTTCCCCGCACGTCGGGGGAGGGGTTTTTTCTTCCTTCTCCGTCATTCCGGACTTGTCGAAGATCCCGTTTGCGGGGATCCGGAATCCAGTCTTTCCAGGTTCTGAAAACGGTGTATTGAAATCACCCGCCCCCCCGCCCCTGACAGGTCGTTGTTGAAATTTTCAGATGAAAATAGCCGGGAAGCTTGAGGGTGCGGATTTTGCGTACCCACGCTGGAGCATGGGGGCGATAGAAAAATTGTCCTGCTGTTAATGAACTTCAGCAAGAAGGCTGGTCTGCAGAATGTGAATCACTGATTCAACGATGACCTGGAAAGGCAGCGGGATTGAGTATACCCGCCTGTGAGACTATCAGTTCCTGGCTGGCAGTGAAGAGCTTTCCTGGCCGGGCATAGCTTGTAATACGAAGAGAACCCTGGGCGAAACTGCCGTCCATGAGCTCTACAGCATGTGGGTCAGCATAAGGATTGCTCGTGACTTGGCACAAAATCCAGTCACCCCGACCAGCATCAGCGAGAACAACGGCAGGGCGTAGCTTGGCCTTTGCAAGGTTGGAGAAAGGAAAAGGAACGAGCACTACTGCTCCTGCTGAAGGTGTGACCATGCGGCGTCCTCCTCTGGCCGATTCCAATCCTTTGAAAGAGCCGGTTCACTCAAGAGTGCGGTCTCTTCGCTTGATACGCTTGGTGCATCCTCCAAGATCGTAACGAGTGCCCGCCGAGCTTTCGCCAACTGCACCGGCTCGAGGAGCCGTACATTTCCTTGCTCATCTATTATTGCTTCAACTGTTTTGATCATTACCTTACCTCCGCAAAAATAGTGTACGCCTTTACTGCACTGCATGTCGAGACCACAAGTGGAGGGAGGCTAACGACACTCAAAGTAACGTAGTAACGTAGGATGGGTAGAGCGCAGCGAAACCCATCGGTTCTGAGGTAGACCCTCCTCCAGCGCCCCGGAATTGATGGGTTTCGCTGCGCTCTACCCATCCTACAAATCTGCGATAGTTTCGTAGCCTGAGGTTGCTCCTACAGGAGGGCGGCTGAATCCAGCTCCGCAGACGTGCATTAATGCTATTTCAGGTCAAACACCACAATCCGGCTGCGGGCATCTCCAAGGATCATCTTTTCTTCGCGCATCACTGAGACGACCACCAGTTCGGGGAGCTTGTCGTTATCCACGTCTGCAATCAAGTATCCTACAGTGGCGCCGCCCAACCTTTTGGTGCTCCACTTCTTTTCGAGCCCCACCTCGTCTCTCAGCAGGAAGTCCACGGTCCCGTTGGAGAAGGTCCGGAACTTGTCCAGCAACCGGCCGATCTTGGATGTGTTCCTGCAGACCATGACCTCTTTCTTCCCATCTTCGTCCACGTCTGATAGAAGGATCGGTGACGGCATATAAATCCGATCCTTGTCTTCTCCCGTACCTCTCTCCAGGTAAGCGTAGGTCCCGCCGTAAGGGTCCTCGCTCCTCCAGATCTCCTCGGCGCCGCCCTCATGGAGCACCAGGAACTCGGAGGAGGTCAGGAGAACAATGTCCACCACGCCCCTGCCGTCAAAATCGGCCAGTGCGAAATTGTACACGTTGGCCTGGGACGGAAGTGCCACAGGCTCTGTGGCGACATAATGAGTTCCTTCTCTCCTCAGATACTCCACCTTGCCCAGGAAACCCCCTTCGGTCGCTCTGCGCTGGCCGATCAGGGCCTTCCCTTTCCCAGGCATGTCCATTACCCTGAAGAACCAGGGCTGTTTTTCTGCAATTTTTCGAAACTCCTTCCCGTCCCACTCGAGCACAAAGGAGTTCACGTCAGCCGCTCCGGCGTTGCTTACATAGATCTCCGCCTTGCCGTTTGCGTCCATATCCGCTGCGCTCACCCACAGAAAGCTCGTAGCAAAGCGCTCTTTGTAGGTCTTGAACTGGGCGAACCCTTTCTCCTTCCACTTATACACATACACGGTGTCGGCGCTGATGAGGACCAGTTCGGTAATTCCGTCGCCGTCCACATCCGCCGCGTCCATGCTCACCACTTCAGCCTTGATCCCTTGAGTATGGCCTACCCCCTTGCCTTCATATGGTTGGCCCTCCAGCAGCAGCCCACCGGGTCCCTCGGGTTGAGGATGAGCCTGCACGGATGCAGAAGCCATTGGCCGACCCATCACCTTTTCGTTGATGTCCAGTGCAAACTGCGTAATCGTAGGGATGACGGCATCCATGCCTTTGGCCTGGTTGAATGCGCTGACCAGCTCATCCGATTTCGCGACATCCAGGATCCTGGCATCCACGCTGACACTGTCCCCGAATACCGTGAGACTGCCGAGAACCACGTAATCCACCTGGAGCCGCTTTCCTATGGCGATGGCCGCTTCCCTGTTCAAGGATCCCTTGTGGGCGGCGACCTCAGATCCTACCAGACCCTTTTCCAGCACCTCCAGCTCGCCTTTCCATGCCAGCCGGGATGCAAGCATATCCACGATGCCTTCCTGGAGAAATTTCAGATCGCGATCAGCATTCATGGTAAAGGGAAGGATGGCAATCTTCTTGGCTTCTTTGGAATGAGACGGGGCGGAAAACACGAATATAAGAAGAGATATCAAAGCCGTTGAAAAGAAGATCCTCAGGTGTTTCTTTCGCATAAGCATTTACCTTTGATTCCCCATGTTTCCTTTTTTTAAAACGCTTCGAGCCTTGGACGAATTAACATTTGCCTGAATTGGAGTCAACTGAAATGCTATTCCGCAGCAACTCCTTACGGCCGCTATCAGGCACGGAATGCATAACTGAGGATGGTTCACAACACGGGAGACGGTTTCACTCTCCGAGGATGAAGTGACCTGAGCCGAAATCATTTCGACCCCGGCGACAACGGGAGAGGGATGCGATGTAAAGCATTCCCCGAATAACGGAGGAGTCATTCCTTCGCTTTGCAGGAAATCCATGCCATGCAAGTTTGACAAACTCGTAAAAAGTCGAAAATGCTCTTTTCTCGTCATCCCGGCGAAGGCCGGGATCCAGTATTTTCGAGCCTTTGCAGAATATCTGGATTCCGGCCTTCGCCGGAATGACGACTTTTTACTTTCGAAAGGTTGAGATGGCAAGGTGTTTGTGGAAGACACCAGGGGATCAGGTGCTCAGGACGCCAAAGGGCTCAACGTTCCTGTCGATTTTGTCTCCCACCGTGTTCCCGCAGAATGCGCAGCGATATTCGTATTTGTCTCCCTCGGGCAGAACCAGCAAAAGGGACTTCTTTACCGGAACCGCTCGCCTGCATTGGGCACAATAGAGTTCGGTGGCTTCGAATTCATCGAAACTCGATTGCGCCTTTCCAGGGGCGCCTCGCTTCACGGGCGGGAAGCCGGGAAATCGATCGGCCATCATAGACTCCTAAAAAACAGAGATCAGAGGTCGGAGATCAGCGATCAGAAAATCGTTCCGCCTCTCAGGTGCGTAGGGCGAAAACCGGGTTACCTCTGTGTCTGGCTGAGATATGTAGCTTAATAAAAGTTTGGCAAAAAAGTCGGCTGCCGGCAACTCCAGCCTCGACTATCCTGAAATATAGTACCCTAACAGGAGGAAGGCAAGATGCCGAGTGTTCGCTTCGATCTATTCTTTCCCGACCTGCTCTTTGGCCGACCTCTGCCCTCCGGCCTCTGATCTCCGGTTGTACCCTTGAAAACCATGGACGCAAAACTCACTGCGGAGCGGGTTTGCTCCTCGTGCCAGCACTCGTAGCCAAGGAGTTCTCCCTTGCAGGGGGGCAGAGTCTCCAGAAGACATGCAAGGGCGGAAAACCCGCAGACATTATACCGGTCTTCTACTTTGGCCGATTCATCCCAGAAGCATTCCGCGTCCATCCTGCACATTGCTTCAAGCAGATTCCTGTCATGGGTCTTTGCCTGTGGTTCCAATTTGTACGCGTCCAATTCGTGGCCGAACTTAGGCCCAATATGGGAAAAATCCACGCCTGCGATGATAAGGGTCCGCTTAGGGTCCTCCAGCAGGATCGACCGCATCAAATCGATGAATGCGCCGGCACTCTCGAGATAGGCGGAGCGTCGGTACTGAGGCACGCAGGAGTGAATGGATCCGCAAAGGATCGGTATGATGGTAAAGGAATTCTCAGGGAAAATATGCTGAAGAAAGAGAATTTGAAATTCGATGGAGTGCTCGGATTTATGGGCAAAATCATCTTCCGATATCACTTCCGGTGCGCTGGCGCGCAGTCTTTGAACTGCTGCCTTGTCGGACCGGACGACACCAAGAGGGGTCTGGAAGTCTTTCTCCGTGAGGCAGAAAAGCCGGTCTGCCATTCTGTGGCCTACTCCCAGGACAATGATCCTGGAAGGGGAAGCTCCCTTGAGGCTGTTATAAGCATTTGCATAGCCATTCCTGCCGACAGCAAGATCGATATGGGGAGAGACAACGGCCATTATATCCCCCCCTGTATCCGGCACCGATGAGCCGGACGAAAGGACCTCGTCCAGTCGCCTTCTGAGCTCATCCGGCTCGGCAGGATAACCGTTCCCGCTGTGGCTGCAGCTCCTCACCGGCTCGCGGGAAAAGTTCGCCACAACTTTGTCCCTGGCTTTCCTGAATCTTTCAGAATCCAGCAGAAAGGACTCATCGAGCCGCGCGAGAAGTCCTTTGATTTCTTCGCTCCCAACCAGGACACCTCCCCCACGTCTCATGAGCAATGCCTGGAGATCTATCAATGACCTGGTTCCGTCAAAGAGAGCCATCATCTGAAACAGGGGCAAAGGAACAGCTTTTCCTTCCTGCACCAGCCCAAGGTGATCCTTTACCAGGACGAGCTGCTCTCCCCTGTACTGGATGGGAAAGAACTCCAGGTCGCGCCGCATTCCGGGTAACGGATCAGTCATTCCTCAACCTTCTTCTATGATCCTCGTAAACAATAACGTCGAAGTTCAAACCTTGACGGTCTCATAAAAAGTCGTGTTATGCGCACCTGTCATTTCGACCGAAGGGAGAAATCTGGTCGTTTCGGTATGTTCCTCCTAAAGATTTCTCGCTTCGATCGAAATGACAGAATAGCATTTTGGGGTAGCATACCGGGAGTTGCTGATTCATGCTATGGCTGAGAGCACATTCTTCTCAAGATAATGTATCACTTCCCGCATCCTTCTTGCGCATTCCTCCCGTCGGTCGCTTACATGTTCCTTATCCCTCAATTTCAACTTTCCCACGTGGGCGCCAAACCCGGAGAGAAAAGGCGCCGGTATATCGTCGTCAAGGGTTCTCCCATTCATTATGGACCAGGCCAATGTCCAGGCCCTGACCACATTGGATACAGCATATCCCCCTCCGCCCAAAGCAAGCCAGGCAACCGCCTTTTCGGCCAGAAAAGAAACCACCCTGCAGAAACCCGAGGTGGTAAGCTCAAGGGAGGCCAGGGGATCATCCACGAAAGTATCCACTCCCATTTGGGAGACCACAACATCGGGCCGGTATTTTTCCATGAGCGGAGGGACAATACTGCAGAAACCCTCCCAGAATACCGTATCGTCCGTTCCCGGGAGCATGGGGATGTTTACAGAATATCCCAGTCCAGGGCCCCTTCCCGTTTCCACCACATCCCCGGTACCGGGGAAGAGCGTCCTTCCGTCCTGATGAAAGGAAATTGTCAGCACCCTGGGGTCCTCGTAGAACGCCCACTGAACACCGTCCCCGTGATGAGCGTCGATGTCCAGGTACATGACTTTCATCCCCCTATCCAGAAGGTGATAAATGGCGAGCACGGGGTCATTGATATAGCAAAAGCCGGATGCCCTGTCCGCATGGGCATGGTGGAGCCCGCCCGAGATATTGAAGGCAATGCGGCTCCTGCCCTCTCCCACTTCTCGGGCGCACTGGAGTGAAGCCCCTGTGTGAAGAAGGGACCATTCCCACAAACCTGCAAACATGGGATTGTCACCAGGACCGAGACCATGGGTATAGTAGCCCTTGAACTCTCCCCTGCTGGCCAGCTTCAGCACTTCGACGTAAGCCGGCGTATGGAATCGAAGCAAAGACTCTTCCTGTGTGGCTTCGGCCCGAATCATTTGCACATCAGGCAGGTCGAACAGCCCATAGGATTTGCACAGTTCATAGGTAAGGGTCAGCCGTTCCATCCTGAGCGGATGTGTCCCATCGTATTGAAAACGGTCGAACTCATCGGAGAAAACAAAGAGATTTTTCAAAGCGCCCTCAGGCTGGTCACTACTCGAGTGTCCTGTCATAGAATTAGGTTGAATAAAATGACAGCCTGCTCATGGGACACGACACCATGATCATATAATCAAAATCCCCATGTATCAAGGTGTGACCGGATCACGCTTCAGGAAAGGCCGCCCGCCCGCATCCTCTTTCCAAAGAGGGAGGGACATATTTCTCTCTAAAACTTTCACCTCCGGTGGAGGAACCGGAGAGGTTCTACCGATCCGGTGTGAAATCATGGCCTGAAAATCCGAATCTCGAATATCGAAATCCTAAACAAAGGAATTAAAATTCGAATTTTCAAATGACAGAAACGAAGATACCTGGAAGGTGCATGTATGGTTGTTTCGGTCATTTGGATTTTGGTCATTTGAACTTGTTTCGTATTTCGTGCTTCGGATTTCGGATTTATTCATATCCCTTCTCATGAGCCCCCTCGGGGGGCTACCTGAGGCCGCGCGCCTGTCCCGCAGAGCGGGGCTCTGCGGGTGGAGACTCACTATCCGTGTTAAGAGTGACATGGTTATTCGGGCTATCGTCATATGTCTAAAATGTCTAAATAGAAGGTTGCGCAGGCATGCCATTCCATGTAGAATGATGGATCTGGACAGAATAAAACTTCGTGATCCGTGCACCCTGCCGAAAGATCGCTTAGGGGAGCACGGGGTCGCAATATAGCCCATGCCGATCATATCCTCGAGTTCAGTTGAGAAACCCATCCGAAATGTGACCGGAGTCATCCTGGCAGGCGGAAAGAGCCGCCGATTCGGGAAAAATAAATCCTTCATTCAAATCGACGGCACGCCCCTTATCGAAAGAGTTGTCACGGTAATGGGTTCCGTCTTCGAGCATCGGCTCCTGGTGACCAACACACCTGAGGAATATGCCTATCTCGGACTTCCCATGGCGCAGGACCTGATCAAGGGGATAGGGCCGCTGGGTGGAATTTACACGGGTCTGAAGACAATTCATCATGAGGCCGGATTCTTTGTGGCCTGCGATATGCCCTGTTTGAGCGGTCCGTTCGTACGGCATATGGTGGGGATCCGTGCAGATCATGATGCTGTGGTCCCCAGGATCGGCCGAATGTTTGAGCCGCTTCATGCAGTCTATTCCAAGTCAGCCATCGATCCTTTGAAAGCGATCATAGACTCAGGGATTCGCCAGATTCTCGAACTTTTCTCCAGACTTCGTGTCAGATACGTGGAAGAGGAGACCATCCGCGCCTTTGATCCGGATCTGAGATGCTTCCTGAATGTGAACAGGCCCGAGGACCTTGCCCGCATCACAGAGGAAAGCCGGCTGGGGGCAAAATGGCCCAGAAAGATCATATGATCGATGGGGATCATCCCTCCTTGTGCATGCCGGACGGGCAGAAAAGCTGCTTTGCGTGCTGCCCGCCCATTCGGCCGGCAGCATATGAGCACCTCACCTACACGAACATCGTAAAAAGAATTCTAAGGGAAAATACTGCCGATTTTGACTTCCGGGGAGAAGAGGTTCGCCCCATTACCGGCTACAGTTGCTGGGCTCTCGGATATCTGGACCCGGAGTACAAGCTGATCGGTTGCCTCCTCCATCCGGCAAGGCACGGCGGTCTCGATCACCGTTTCAGGGTGGATTACGGGGGCAAATGCGGGAGAGAAATCTGCCCCGAGGCAAAGGCCTTTTCTCTTCTCTCTTCACCGGCAAGCCGGTTCTGGATCCGCCTTGCGGATGGGCTCGATTCCTTCGCCTATTCCAGCCGGAAAGCAAATCCCCTCTTTCACCTCCTTGGGTGGGGCCGCCCTCTGCTGTCCAGGATAGCAGAAGAAGAAAGAGACAAAATACCCACGAGAGAATCGTTCTTATCAGGGTACGTTTTCTTCGGAACCGTCCTCTTGCCGAAGGGCAATGCATACGTTCTGAGAAAGGTGGTGGTTCCCGGCGGAATCCGGCTCTTGAAGGAGGAGAAATTCAAGTGTTCGTTTGAACGCTTCTCGATGGAGCTGTCAAAAGAGTTCGGCCGGAAAACACCTCCGGCCTCCGAAGCTCCAGCCTCTCACCTTCTCGACCTGGAGCAGGACTTCAAGGATTTCCTGAGGCTTCACCTCGGATTCACCAGAATTCATCTTCATGAAGCCCTGCTGCTGAAAGAAAAGGTGGATTTCCGAATTGAGAGCTTCCGACGGCGTGTAAACAGTAAATTGTTACCTGTTAATAGTTGATGCGCTCGTAAAAAGTCGTCATTCCGGCGCAGGCCGGAATCCAGATATTCTGCAAGGGCTCGAAAATACTGGATCCCGGCCTTCGCCGGGATGACGAAAAAAGGGTATTTTCGACTCTTTACGAGCGCATCAATAGTCATTGGTTGAGGAGATTAACTGATAACAGTGAAACAATCAGCACGCATCACATTTCAGCTTTAAAGTAGCTTGATTCTTTGCGGGTCTTCTCCTATACTTTTGCTTTCTCTTGAGATATGAGTGTCTAAACGGCAAGGGATATCCTTGTGACTTCAGCTCATCACGCACAATGTATTCAGACGCACAGCGGATAACGCATTAAGACCGGGAGGTAATGTATGGGGAAGGTAGGAATTATCGGCGTAGGTCAGAGTTCATTCGTCCGGGGATACCCCGGGTCCATAAGGGAGCTGGCATTTGAAGGCTTCAAAGATGCCATGCAGGATGCCAAGATATCGGTAAAGGACATCGATGCAACCGTTGTCTGCTCCGCTCCGGAATACGACAAGCAGAGGAGCCCGGCCGGCGTGCTGGCCGAATACCTGGGGCTCACCCCTCAGCCCACGTTTTATGTGGAGACCCTCTGCTCATCCAGCTCAACCGGTTTGCGGCTGGCTTACTCTCTTGTGAAATCCGGGATGCATGACGTTGTAATGGTCATCGGTTTCCAGAAAATGTCTGAGATCTCCTCGGCCGAATCCCAGGAGAGGATGGGTCGTGGCGCGGACATCCAATGGGAAAGCCCCTTCGGGACCATGATGCCCGCCTACTATGCAATGTACGCCAGGGCTCACATGGCGAAGTATGGTACAAAATCCGAGGACCTGGCTCTCATCAGGGTGAAATCATCCACCTATGGCCAGATCAATGAAAAGGCCGTCTACAGGAAACCGGTTACCATGGAGATGTTCTCCGACCCTGAAAACGCCATGTCGGGTCCCGTGGCCAGTCCCCTGAGGGTAGGGGACTGCTGCGCAAACGCAGACGGCAGCTCCTGCATGATCGTAGCCAGCGAGGAAAAGGCGAAATTGTTTTCCAAGAAACCCATCTGGATCCTGGGTGTCGGCGCCGCCTCTGCGCCGGTGAACATGGCGGGCCGGGATCTTTTCACCGGTCTTTCGGTCGGCGAACTTGCAGGGAAAAAGGCTTACGAGATGGCCGGCGTCACCCCCAAGGATATAGATGTGGCTGAAGTCCACGACTGCTTCACGATTGCGGAGATGATGGCCTATGAGAACCTGGGCTTTGCAAAACCCGGCGAAGGCAAGGATCTGATCAGGGGCAAGGAGACCTACAAGGAGGGAAGCATCCCGGTGAATGTAGACGGGGGGCTTTTGTCAAAAGGTCATCCAATCGGCGCCACCGGCGGTTCCCAGGTGAGAACCATTGTGCTGCAGCTCAGAGGCGAGGCAGGCCCGATCCAGGTGAAGGATCCGGAGATCGGCCTGGTCCACAACATCGGTGGTGTGGGCCTTTACGGAAACGTCACGATCTTCGGGAGGTAACGAAATGGGAAAGAAAGATGTGGATGTTCGTTTCAGCAAATTCGGAACGGTGAGTTTTACCTCCATCACCAAGACAAACGATTTCATCGACAGCCTTGAAAAAGGGCAGGTGATGGGGACCCGGTGCAAAAAATGCGGGCAGGTTTTCTTCCCCCCCAGGGCGGACTGCTTTCAGTGCCTGACGAGCGATATGGAGTGGTTCCCGGTCGACGGCGAAGGGAAACTGATCACCTACAGCAAGCTCCAGTATGGGCCTGTCGGATTCGAAGGGGACCTTCCCTACACTATCGCGGTGTTGGATTATGGCAAATACCGGGTGTTCGGCCGCATAGCGAGCGATATCCCGGATGACCAGCTCGAAGTGGGCATGTCGATGAAGACTGCTGTAAACTCTCTTCCCAACGGACGAGTGAATTACGTTTTTCAAAAGGCATAATTACCGTAACGACCGGGGTGGAGGAGGAAAATCGGGCCACCAAGACACAAAGACACCAAGAAAGGTTCACCGTTCAGGGTATCTTCCCTGAACGGTGAACGTGTTCCTGGACTCTGTGGCTTAGCGCCTTTGTGGCTGATCCTCGGCTCAGTGAAGTGCAGAGCTCATTACGAATCATGCGTTACACATCATGACCAAAACCTCCCAATCATGCGCATGGGTTGAAATTTCCATACTGCTTCCTGCAGCCGCTCATGAGGCCATGAGCGGCTTTCTTTTCGATTTAGGTTGTGAGGGTCTGGTTATAGAAGGTCCTCAGTTAAAGGCATACCTGCCTGTCTCCCCGGAACTCGACTCGATCAAACAGCGGATCCGCCTTTTCATTGATGAGATCAGGCGGATATTTCCGGAAATCGGCCCTGCGCATCTTTCCTTGACTCCTGTCGCCGCCAGCAATTGGAGCGAGAACTGGCGGCGCTTTTTCCATGCTGAAAAAGTTACGCCGGATTTGTGCGTGGCGCCTCCCTGGGAAAGCACGTGTTCAGGGTGGAAAGGGGAGGTGATCCTGATGGACCCTGGGCCGGCATTCGGAACAGGGGGGCATGCCACCACCCGGATGTGTCTTCGCGCCATGGAGCGTGTCTCTCTTGCTCCGGGCTGGTCAATGCTGGATGTGGGGACGGGGAGCGGGATCCTGGCCATTTACGGCGCAAAGCGCGGGGCTGAACGCATTGTGGCTGTTGACATCGATCCCGAAGCGCTTCGGTGGGCTGAAAGGAACATCGGCCTCAATGGGCTCCCGGGCAGAATAGATCTGACGGAAAGACCGGTTCAGGACCTGGATGAACGCTTCTCACTCCTCACGGCCAACTTGACCATGGACGTGATCATCGATCTTCTTGCGGCCTTTGTCCGTCTCCTCAATCCTTCTGGGTGGCTGATCCTTTCAGGTTTGCTGCGGGATCAGGTGGGAAGGGTGAGAAAATCCCTGAAGGAAGAAGGACTCCTGATGGGAAGGACGTTCTATCGCGGTGAATGGGCGTCAATCATTACGAAGAAAAAACGGGACAAGTAACACGTGACAGGTAACACGTGAAGTCAAGAACGGAAGACGGTGCACGTCGGATCGGCAACCTGAGACGCTTCATGGTCGACGAAATCCGCCCGGAGAACGGATCGGTTTCGATAAGGGGGCAGGAGGCCAGGCACATCTCCAAAGTGCTCAGGATCGGTCCAGGCGACAGCATCATCCTCATGGACAGAAAGGGTGCGCGCTTCCTCGCCCGAATAGAATCGGTCGGACCGAATGAGGTAACCGTGTCTTTGCTGGAATCACTGCAACCGCCGCCATGTTCACCGCTCGAGATTACTCTCTGTCAATCCGTACTGAGACCTGGACCCATGGATTTTGTGATTCAGAAGACCTCGGAGCTTGGCGTCACGCACATTTTCCCTTTTGTTGCAGAGCGGACGGTCGTCAGGCCAGATGAAAAGGGGAGGGCGAACAAGTTGAGGCATTGGGAAGAGATTGCATCCGGCGCCTCAAAGCAATCCAACCGCGGGAGACCCCCGGGGATTCATCCTGTTCTTCCGTTCAGCGAGTTGCTGACGCAGTTCAAGACGGGAAAGCAATTGAAGGTGATGCTCTGGGAGGGTGAGGAAACTCAGGACCTCAAGGGGGTCATCAGAAATCATGAGTCCGGCCCCGGTGCCATCGGCATCATCGGTCCTGAAGGAGGATTTGCTCCGGCGGAAGTTGAAAGGGCCGTTTCAGCCGGCTTCGAACCCGTTTCCATGGGCCAAAGAATTCTCAGGGCTGAAACGGCTGCCATAGCTTTCGTGGCCGTGCTGCAGTACGAGTGGGGCGATCTGGGAAGCCAGAGGTCAGAAGCCAAAGACCAGAAGTTGAGAAGGTAAGAAGATGAGAACTTCTCACCTTCTCTCTTTTCACGGCCGCCCGAATTCCGCCGCTTCCCCCAGTTCTTCCTCGATTCTCAGAAGCTGATTGTACTTGCAGATCCTCTCGGAGCGGCACAGAGAGCCCGTCTTTATCTGGCCTGTGCCCATGGCTACGGCCAGATCGGCAATGAATGTGTCCTCGGTTTCTCCCGAGCGGTGTGAGATTACCGTCTTCCATCCCGCCCTGTGCGCCATTTCGATGGCATCGAGCGTTTCAGAGAGGGTGCCGATCTGGTTCAGCTTGATCAGGACCGCATTGGCCGAGCCTTCCCTGATTCCCCTGCCGATGCGCTCCGTGTTGGTGACGAAAATATCATCCCCGACGAGTTGAGTGCGATGGCCGATCCTTTCCGACAGCTTTTTCCAACCAGCCCAATCGTTTTCGTCAAGACCGTCCTCAATGGAGAATATCGGGTAGCGCTCGACCCACTCCTCATAAAACTTGATCATGTCCGCAGAACTCTTCTCTGACTTGTCCGACTTGAAAAACACGTATTTGTTCTTTTCGAACATGGAGGAGGCGGCGACGTCGAGGGCAATCACCACATCTTTTTCGGGTTTGTAGCCTGCCTTCTTGATCGCCGCCAGAAGCATTTCCACCGCTTCATCATTCGACTTCAAGTCAGGCGCAAATCCTCCTTCGTCGCCCACCGCGGTGGAGAGTCCTTTTCCCTTCAGAACGGAGGCAAGGCTGTGGAAGATCTCGGCCCCCATTCTGAGCCCGTCCCTGAAGGACTTGCCGCCGAAAGGCATGATCATGAACTCCTGAAAGTCCACATTGTTCGCCGCATGGACCCCGCCGTTCAGGATATTCATCATCGGCATGGGCAGGCGGCAGGCACCCGTCCCGCCGATATACTTGTACAGGGGCATGTAGAGAGAGTCGGCGGCCGCCCTTGCAGCGGCGAGGGAAACGCCCAGGATGGCGTTGGCACCCATCTTACCCTTGTTCGGGGTGCCGTCCATTTCTATGAGGGCCTTGTCGATCAACCGCTGATCCAGGGCATCCATGCCGATGACTGCAGGTCCCAGGATCTTGTTCACATTGTCGACCGCGGTCTCAACACCCTTTCCCCCGTATCTCTTCTTCCCTTTATCTCTCAGTTCCACTGCCTCATACTTTCCGGTCGAGGCCCCCGAAGGCACCGCTGCGCGACCGGACGCACCGTCAGTGAGTCCAACTTCCACTTCAACAGTCGGGTTTCCCCTCGAATCCAGAATCTCTCGGGCCACTACGATTTCAATAGTCTCCATAACCACCTCCAGAGGGATGAGTTTGCGGATAAGAATTGAAGATTCAGGAAATTCAGAAAAGGATATGGCCTTTTGCTATTGATTACAAGGGAAAAGGCTGTTAAAGGATGCAGGATAGAGGATGCAGGGATCCATAAAAGCTTGGGAATTCGTCACATCTCAATCCAGTATTTTATGACCTGCATATTAAGATTTTCGCGGATGAAAACCGTAACCGTGACCTGCAACGTCAGAAGAGATCCTGAATGGGGTATAGCGAATGGATAATGGAACCATGATCCTGGAAAAGGCCTTCTCTGAAGGGCGGAACACGCTTTCAGAACACGAATCCAAGGAACTGATCAAGAGTTACGGCATTCCCGTCACCCGTGAGATCGAGGTCAGGAACCTGCAGGAGCTCAACCAAGCGGTGGAAACGATCCGTTTTCCCCTGGTGATGAAGAGTTCCTCGTCACGCATCTCCCACAAATCCGAGCGGGGACTTGTCAAACTCGATATCCGGAACCAGGCCGAGGCGGATTCCGCGTTTAAGGAGATCACGTCCGTTATTGGGGAAGAAGACGGGGCAGTTCTGGTTCAGGAGATGATCCGCGGAGGCAGGGAACTGATGGCCGGTTTGATCCGTGATCCTCAGTTCGGCCCTTGCGTCATGTTCGGCCTCGGGGGTATCTTCACCGAGATCTTAAAGGACGTCTCTTTTCGGGTAGCTCCGCTCGAGCGCAGGGATGCATTGGAAATGACCCGCGAGATCAGGGCGCACAAAATCCTGGAACAGGTCCGGGGGCTGCCCGCAGCGGATATGGATCAGCTTGTCAATATCCTGATCACAATGGGTCGGATCGGTCTCGAGCACGAGAGGATCAAGGAGATCGACATCAACCCGCTCATCCTGGAAGGAAGCAGACCTGTGGCAGTTGATGCGCTGGTTGTTCTATGAGAATTATCGCGTAGAGACGCGGAGACGCAGAAATTCAAACTCGAATTTCGAAATCCGGAGTACGAAATTTCAAACAATATCCAATGATCCAAATTCAAATGAATAAAACTAACCCGATTATTCTCTGTGTCGAACTTTGATGGTCTCGTAAGAAGTCGAAGATACCCTTTTTTCGTCATCCCGGCGAAGGCCGGGATCCAGTATTTTCGAGCCTTTGTAGAATGTCTGGATTCCGGCCTTCGCCGGAATGACGACTTTTACGAGATTGTCGACTTTAAAGCATTCGTCCTTTGAATTTGTCTCGGATTTCGGATTTCGATATTCGGATTTGCCTGAGCTTAATCTCACCTCTGCGTCTCAGCGCCTCCGCGGGAGACCTCCTCTTCATGTTCAAAACACCGGAGATGCCACCACCAGGATGACCAGCTCGCGCTTTCCGGTGTTCCGGAGGGCATGTGAGGATCCGGTAGGTATCCAGATCGCATCGCCGTTTTTCACACCCCTTGTCTCCTTGTCCACGGTCATCTCCCCCTCGCCGTCGTAAATGAAGTAGATCTCCTCCATGGGGTCCCGATGAGCCTCGATGGTCTTCCCCGGTTCCAATCGTGCAATAGCCAGAAAACCGATTTCTTTGAGAATCCTCCGGTCCAGGACCATCTGAGCTATGGCGCCCTCGTGGGCGACGTAGGTGGTTTCCAAGACCTCCGGGTCTGTAAGATTTCTAACAATCATTTGAGTCGTTCCTTTCGTTTTTGAGTTTGATGGTCCCGTAAAAGGTCTTTCTTTATGTCATTTCGAGCGAAGCGAGAAATCTTGAACGCCGGAAGGGAAAGATAAGATTTCTCCCTTTGGTCGAAATGACAGGTGCGCTCATCTCGACTTTTTGCGGGGCATTAAGTTTGAGGTGATCTTGCCTACCTTTGATTATTGCTCTTTGCCACAGATTTCCGGTAGGATAAAGCACAATTCGGCGGTTCCCATTGGATTCCCTCAGGACAGTGCCTATTGTCCCGGGTGAAGAAAGGAGATATGCCATGGACAAGGAGAGATCAGACCAGAGGCTGCGGGTTCTTCAGCAGATGGAGATAAAAGACAAGGTCGTCCTGATTCGGGTGGACCATAATGTCGTGAAAAAGGGAAAGATCAAGGACCCGTATCGTATCGACGCCACGATTCCGACACTCTATGCCGTTGCTGCCGCGGGGGGGCGTCCGATTCTGATGACCCACGTCGGCCGTCCAAAGGATAAGAAGACCGGCAGGATCAATGTTCAGGAGGGGGATTCCGTAAAGCCGATCACCCGATATCTTGAGCAGAAGCTGCCTGTCAGGATTCAGACGGTGGATCTTCCAGTTGACCCTGAGGGCGGCATTCTGCACATCGGGGATTCCCTGAAGGGGCCGATTCAGGACCTGAAGTCCCGTAAGTTCGGAATGCTCTATCTTCCAAATACAAGGTGGTTTAAAGGAGAGCAATCTAAAGGACCTGAGAGGGGGAAGCTGACGGAAGAACTCGCCTCTCTCGCCGATGTTTTCGTAAACGATGCCTTCGGGTCATGGCAGCCCGATGTGTCGACTTTTGATGTGGCCCGGAAACTGCCTTCCTGTGCCGGGCATCTCCTGCAGAAAGAAATAGGTAACCTGGACAAGGTCCTCAACCCGGAGAAGCCGTTTGTAGCCGTTATAGCCGGCGCAAAGTACGACACGAAGATCGGGCCTCTCCAGGCGCTCTATCAAAAAGCGGATTACCTTGTTCTCGGCGGCCTCATGTACAACACATTTCTTTCAGCCAAGTACTCGGTCGAAATCGAGGGGGTGACTGAAGAGGACCGAACCCTCGCAGCATCTCTGGTCGAACTCGACAGGAAGCAGGGGAAAATCCTGGAGCTGAAATACCTGGAGGAATCGGACACCCTCGAGGGGCGAATCGGAGGGAAGCACCGAATCCATTCCCTCGAAGACCTCAAGGGGAAGAAGAAGGCCGGCTTCATCCTGGACGCGGCAGTTCAATCTTTCGAGGATCCGAGAGTCAGTGAAATCATGGGTTCAGCCAAGACCATTTTCGTGAACGCGGTTATGGGACTCATGCCCCATTTTGCAGAAGGATCGAAAGCTCTCTATGAACTGATTACGTCAAACAAATCCGCGATGAAGCTCTTTGGCGGAGGGGATACACTGCAGGAGTTGAGGAGACTCTGTCCGGGTGCTTACATGTCGGGCCTGGATGATCCCCGCACCTATTATTTCACTGGAGGAGGGAGTGTGCTCACGGCTATCGAGCAGGGGAGCGCATATAAGCTCAAGCCGGTCGAAGCATTGATGGAGGCCTAAGCCGCAGAAGCAACTGCCAGGCATGATGTCCGGGTCTGAAGGGTCTCGGAAGAAGTCCTTCTATTCTGTCCTTTCGACTCATTCTGTCATTTCGACCGAAGGGAGAAATCTTATTTAGATCAAAGATTTCTCAGTCACTTCGTTCACTTCGAAATGGGCACTGTTACATGTGCAGGTGGGCACTGGATGTCCCAAGTGGCAGGTATGCCGTAAATTCGAATGATGAATACCGGATTCCGAATTTCTTCTGATCCGTGTTCATCCTTGTAAATCCATGTCACGCTGTCTTCCAGAGGAGAATATGGACCCTATTCCTATTTTCGATCCCAGAAGAGCAGGCCGCCCCATGAGGGTGGCCGCCTTTATGTCCGGCTCCGGCACCAACATCGTCAAGCTGCTTCGAGCCGAGGAGGTTCTGAAGGCTGCCGAAGGGGGCTCCCCTTTCCAGGTCGTCTTCATCTTCAGCGACCGCTCGGATGGTTTATGTCAGGGGGAAAGGATAGCGTGCGAAAAGGGGATCCCTTACATCAGCTACGATATCCGCACCTTTCATCGAATCAGGTCCGTCAAACGGACGGTGAGCGATTCTGAAGGACTTGAAGCCAGACGGGAATTCGACAGGACGGCCGAGCAGTTGATCAGGAGCTTTGATATAGACGTCGTCGCCCTCGGAGGGTACATGAGTTACACGACTCTACAACGATGTATCAATGTCCACCCGGCAGATCTCTCCATTCTCACACCCGAAGGCCGAAGGAAGTACGTAGGAGATCATGCTGTGGCGGATGCGATTGCCGCAGGGGAGCGGGTTCTTCGTTCTTCCACCATATGGACCGACAAAGGGGTCGATACAGGCCCCCTGCTCATGGTTTCAGAACCCGTGCGGGTAGAGCTTCCTGAACCGCTGAACGAACTGCTGAAAAATAGAGAACGACTGACAAAGGCGGCAGAGATCAATCAGCAACGGCTCAAGGAAGTGGGAGACTGGCGGATCTTTCCAAAAACAGTGGAGATGATTGCCAGGGGGCGTTTCGCCCTGGATCCGGATGGCTGGGTTTATGTGGACGGCCGCCCGGTCCCGAACGGCTACAGGGAATCTGAGAACGGCTGAGCTTCACCACCAAGATCCCGGCAAGCACGAAGAACCCTATAAACCGTGAGACCTCTGCGAGGCCTTCGCGTTTATTGTGCGATCCCCCTCTTTGTTGAAGCTGATGACCTTGAAATAGGAGATCAATCCTTTTTCCTTGAGTAGAGAGCCCGCCTTCCGGGCCTCTTCGCTGTCCGCAAATTCACCGATGTAAGTTCGAAACCACTTGTCGGCTCCGGCGCCCTCCTCCGCGAAAAAAGCCTTTTGCCCGTTCTTTGCCAGGCGGATCACGCTCTTTTCCGCATTCCCCTTCTCTTTGTAGGAACCGACGTGGAGGAAGTGAATCCTCTTGGAAACACCTTTCTTCTCTGTTTGAGCCTCCTCCTTCAATTCCCTCACATAGTAATCCTTCAGAAGACCCAGAGATTTCAGCATGGCAGCCTCTTTCGCCGCCTGTGCCTTTGATCCGAATCTCTCTATATAGACCCTGTACCACTGCCCTTTTCCCGGAATCGTTTCCAGCCTGACAAACGAGTCATGACCCATCCTGTTCATTTGATCGGAGGTTTCCTGGGCAGAGCCCTTTTGTGTGGATGCGGCTACCTGAATCGAGTAGACGTTTCCCGCCAAGGCCGGCGCTCCTGTGACTGCAAGGAGCAAAAGCGGGAGAGTTGCGGCTATTCCTGTCTTAATGCACTTCATGCTGCCTCCGCTCTCAATTTCCTTCCGGGATTGCTGTGCGCACAATCAGATATGTCATTGATTTGCAAATCATGTGCCAGCAAAGAATGGGGGAGGTCCCTTGCATGGAGGAGGGAAACCCCGTCCTTACGTGAGGCCAGAGACAACCGGGTTTGCCTTACAGCATGGAGGCAGGAAATCCGAAGCAAGAAATCCGAATTTCGAATTTGGCAAAGGGCAATTCAGAAAGAGCGCCCTTTCGTCTTAGGCCAAAGCCGGATCGCGGTCCTTGCTACTCATGGCGGGTCTTCGTCTTTGCGCCTGGGGTGAACAACTCCCTGATGCGTTTCAACGCCTTCTGTACATTTTGGAAACTGTTGAATGCACTGATCCGGATATGTCCTTCCCCGCATCTGCCAAATCCGGCGCCGGGTGTACAGACGACCCCACCTTTTCTGAGGAGCGTGTCGAACATGGCCCATGAATCCTCACGGACATCCACCCATATGTAAGGAGAGTTCTTTCCTCCCGTGCAATCGAATCCCAGTCCGGTCATTTCTTTTCTGATCAGGTCCGCATTTCTCATATAGTAGGCGATCAACTCCCTCACCTGCGCCTTACCTTCCTCGCAGTATACTGCTTCGGCCGCGCGCTGCACCGGGTAGGAGACGCCGTTGGTCTTTGTGGACTGGCGGCGGTTCCAGAGACCGTGCAAAAGCTGCTTTTCATTTCTTTCGGTGTAGGCCCGGCACTCCTTTGGAACTACGGTGTAGGCGCAGCGTACCCCCGTGAACCCTGCAGTCTTCGAGTAACTTCTGAATTCAATAGCCACTTCGCGGGCATCATCGATTTCGTAGATCGACCTGGGCAGATCCTTGTCGCTGATAAAGGCCTCATAGGCTGCGTCATAAAGGATGAGCGCCTTGTGCTCTCTTGCGTACTCCACCCACCTGGCGAGCGCTTCCCTGGTAATTGTCGCCCCCGTGGGATTGTTCGGGAAGCACAGGTAGATCAGCCCTGCATGCTCTTTGGGAAGATCCGGGAGATATCCATTTTCTCCTGTGCAGTCCAGATAGACAATGCCATCATAGCGTCCCTTGTGGAAGGAACCTGCCCGGCCTGCCATCACATTGGTATCGAGGTAGACCGGATAGACGGGATCGGGTATCGCGACTTTGATGTCAGAGGCAAAGATCTCCTGGATGTTCCCGACGTCGCATTTGGCGCCGTCGCTGACAAAGATCTCCTCCGGAGAGATGTCGGCCCCCCTTGCCTGAAAATTCTCTCTGGCGATCTTTTCACGGAGGAACCCATATCCCTGCTCGGGCCCGTAGCCACGGAATGTGCTCTCATCGGCCATTTCATCGACGGCCTTGTGGAAGGCATCGATGCATGCACGGGGAAGGGGCAGTGTCACATCGCCGATGCCCAGCCTGCAGATTTCAACACCAGGGTTTTCCTTCTGAAAGGAGGAAACCCTCCTGGCAATCTCTGAGAAGAGGTAGGACGGTTGAATCTTCAAAAAGTTTTCGTTGACCTTGATCACCTTGAGCTCCTTTGTCCCATTTCAGACCTACAAAAGTTTGACGCACGAGGCCACAGGATAACCCATTGCGGCGGGTATGGGAAGGGGGGAAGTTGATCCCCATTCACTCCTCCCCTTCAGGAGATTTGGGAAATCTCTTGATCCATGTGGTGGAAAACGCTAAAAGAAGAATTGATCTTTCAATCACGCGCCCATAGCTCAGTTGGATAGAGTGACGGACTACGAATCCGTAGGTCGCAGGTTCGAATCCTGCTGGGCGCGCCATTTGAATTAGAACTTTAAGGGGGGTTAGGCCGCAGAGCCCAACCCCCTTTTTGTTCACTTGCTCTCGGGAGCACTATGGAAGCAATCGCCTGATGTGGATCTTCCGGCCCCGCCATGAACCTCTTCAACTTCCTTCGACATCGACAAGCATGTAGCTTTTTGGCACGATCGTGCACTTGAGGATTGGGAAGTAGCTACCGATCTCACGAGAAGAACAGAATCCGTCATGGATTGTTTCTTGCGAACCTTGCTCTCGAAAAGGCACTAAAAGCGCTGGTCTGTAAGGCTACACGGGACCTGGCTCCCCGTATCCACAACCTGGTGAGATTGGCTGAATTGGCTTAGGTTTCAAAGAATCAGTATGAGTTGAAGGAGTGTGGTATGGATGTTCCACCAGACGTTCTTCGATTAGAAAGCGACCAGGAATCGAAGCCCCTCGCCCGGGTCGATGGTAAGGCGAGCGAAAGGTGTCCCTGCCGGCAAGTAGCCGCTTCCAGGTCATACCGGCAGCCGGAATTTCAGGGTTACCTCGCCGGTTTCCCGGTCGATCCGGATCATGGACTTTTGGTCTGCAGCGGTTTCCAGCTTCTTTCCGGTTGCCATCTCCAGGAGTCCGCCAAGAAACTGCATGCCTGAGTTCAACACCGCCTCTATCCTCTCGGGGGGCTGTCCGGCGAATCCGCCGTTATTGGCGACGGATTCCTCCTCTGATGCGGATCCGGCGGCCTGTTCGGAGGGCGGCGCTTCCGTATGCTCTTCCGCCTCGACCGCGATGGTGCGGTCTTCGTTCAGCACTTGAGGGTTCAGATAGTGAGGGGTATCTTCGGGTATCTCCTCCACGGGCCTATCGTCGGAAACGATGGGCTGCGGATCTTCACCGATCATCTGACGAAGACGATTGAGCAGCTCCGTCCGCTTCTCACGGGTGAACTCCACCTGGTCCGGACCATCTTCGAAGACGCCCTTGAAGAGATCCATTTTGAGCTGAAGCCCGGCCAGGATCTTCTCCTCGATACTGCTCTTGGAGATGAGGTTGATTACGTTGACACAGCGGCTTCTCTGGCCGATCCTGTGGACCCTGCCCACCCGCTGGTTCAGCCTGGACGGATTCCACGGGAGCTCGAAATTGATGACACAGTCTGCGGCCTGGAGGTTCAACCCGGTGCCTCCGGCGTCCGTGGACAGAAAAACCTTGCACTCGGGATTATGGGTGAATTCATCGATGAGGGCCTGACGTTTCTTCACCGGGATCTTTCCGGTGAGCTCCACGAAGGGGATCCCGGCCGCGGAAAGCTGCTTTCCAATCAGAAAGGTCATGGTCGTCCATTCAGTGAATATGACCACCTTGCGGCCGTTGTGGCCGATCAGGTCTTCCATGATGCTCTTGAGCTCGTTCAGTTTCGGCGAAATGTGTGTCTTCCGGTCGATCAGGTATGTGGAATTGCAGACCATGCGCATGCGAAGCAGAAGCTCCTGGATGCGCCGGATGTCCATGGGGGTCAAGTATTTCTTGTTCAACAGGGGAAGAAGCGACTGCAGATAGCCGTTGTGGATCTTGATCTGCCGCTCTGTCAGATCGATGTAGAAGCTGTTTTCCACGACTTCAGGAAGCTCGGTGAGCACTTCCTCCTTTTTCCTGCGGATGACCAGGGGCTTCAGTTTCTCCTGGAGCCTGCCCAGGTTCCGGTATCCGAGGATCTTCCCCTTCTTGTTACGGCTGATCATGAAGTGGTCTGCGGCGAACTTCCAGAGGGGTGAAAGGAAATGGGGATCCAAAAACTGGACAATGGAATAGACGTCCTCCAGCCGATTTTCAAGAGGGGTGCCCGTAAGCACCAGGGAGTGCCTGCGGGGGATTGCTTTTACGGCTTCCGCTGTTTTGGTGTTGAAATTCTTGATCCGCTGCGCCTCGTCCAGAATCACCAGGTCCGGCTTGAAACGGTCCAGGGCCGAAATATCCCGAAGAACCGCCTCGTAGTTGGTGATCCTGAAAAGGCATTCATCATGCTCGTAGATCGCCTTCCGACGTTCGAAAGACCCTTGTACGATCACCGCCTCCTCATCGGTGAAACGTTCTATTTCACGTTTCCACTGTTCTTTGAGGGATGCCAGCGTGACGATCAGCACTTTACGGAAGTCAAAAACCTTTCTTTTCAGGATGGCCAGTGCAATGGCCTGCAAGGTTTTCCCGAGCCCCATATCGTCTCCGATCAAGGCCGCCTTCTTGTGCAGAGCGAATTTCACCCCGAGTTCCTGGTAGGGATAAAGCCGGGATTTCAGGACATCCGTTTCAGGAAACCCCTCTTCAGCAACCTTGAGCAGTTCCTGGGTTTGAAGATCATCGTCTATCCGGGAAAATACCTCCTCTTGCACCCGGACCCGCTTGTTGTGGTTCAAAGCGGAAAGGAATCGGGCAAAATCGGTATGGTCGTTTCGTCGAAAGATGCCGTTTTCGTCGAAGTATGCCGAGATGAGACCGCGGATATTTTTGATCTCGGAATCGGGCCGCTCGCAAAAAAGCCTGGGGAGTTCGTTTATCGAATCCCAGAAGATGTCGATAAAAGGGAAGCGCTCTTTCTTTGACCGTGCCTTGTAGTCCTTTCGCTTCCTGGTCTCATGGCAGAGATAAATCATGTGCTTGCATGTCCCCAACCGGTTGGTGAGAAAATCGGGGCAGGTGCAGTGACCCAGCCCCCTTTCCGGATCGTGAAGTGTAACCACGTACTGGCGGCCCATGGCGGTTTCAACCACATGTTCCCCCTTGAACATGTCTCCCCAAATGATCTTAAAAGCCTCCTGCCCTGCCCTTTTTCTGCGGTCCTCCAGGGCCAGTTCCCTGATCTCCTCCGGCATGAGAAAGGAAGGCTCTGAGGGCTCTTCCGCTTCGTCGATCTTATCGGGAGTTGCCGATTTCCAGGCATTGATCCGGTCACAGACATCCAGAAGGACAGCCACCGTGTGTTTGCACCCCTTTTCCGGATATGGACAGTCGCAGGACAAGTCGAGACCGTCAGACAGCAGCTGGACCCGGGCCACGTAGTCGCCGTAATTGCCGTCAACCTCATAGACAAATGAGCCCTTTTTCAAATCTGACTCCGTGCAGGAGAAGGATCCGTACTCGTAGAGTTTCATCCCCCGCCGGTAGATGATATCGGAAAACGCCACGCTATTGCGGATGTAATCCGGGGTAATCTCAAACATGCCGTGCACCTCCCTCATCTCAGGAAACTTGAAACCGGACATCAGAACCAGGATGAAGCCCTATCGAATGCCAAGCCCCGCCAATTCAGAATTGAAGCCCCCTGCAGCAAGCTGCAGAGAAAATGGGAACCGCCCCGGAGGGGTGGGACTCCAAGCGAAGCGCGGAGAATGCTCTCGCTGTTTTCGGTTCAGCCGGCCAAACGGGGGAATAAGACCATAAAGGGAGGAGACGGTCAAGCCGCATATGCCAACCAAAACGCGCATTCTGGGTGCCGCTGATCGTTTCGAAAGTCATGTCAAGGGTTGCCCAATGATGCTGGGTCAGGTAAAGGGTGGGGAAAAGGGTAAGAAAGTAACTCATTCCTCCGATTCACCGTTCATGCAGGCCGGCCATGTTGCATCTTCCCGTGACTCCAGTATATCTCGGCATGGGAACGAAGGACCTGCATAACTCGGGGATTATTCCTGGCTAGATCTCAGTTAGGTGAATCGTTAGATGAGGTGATCCAATGCAGTCAGCCAAAGAAAGATCTTCCTGATATTTCTTGACAAGGATCCAGGCCAATTATACATCGTTTATACTGTCAGACTAGTAGCGCAAGAACATGGAAGCAATCTCAGGAAATGGGGCAACAGCATTGGGCTTCGAATCCCTGCAGGGCTTATCGCCGAGCTGAACCTGTCCGAGAACTCGACCGTTGATCTCAGAGTCGAAGACGGGAAGCTGATCGTCTCCCCCAAACAGCAGAGAAGAAAATGGAAATACTCGCTGGACGAGCTGCTCGCGGAAGTCACCGAAGAGAACATCCACCCTGAGACGGATTGGGGAACTCCGGTTGGAGACGAAGTCTGGTGAATCAGAAAGTTTTTTTTCCAAACGAGGCGATGTGATCAGGGTCGACTTCGATCACGTGATCGGTCATGAACAGGGCGGACAACGGCCTGCTCTTGTCCTCTCTGCCGACGATTATAACCGGGTTGTGGGCCTTGCCATAGTGGTCCCAATCACCCTGCAGGCAAAAGGCTATCCCTTTGAGGTCTCAATACCCCATGGACACAAAGTCAGGGGGGTGATTCTCGCCGACCACGTGAAATGTATTGATTGGCGAAAAAGAGGCGTGAACTGTTTTGACACACTGCCCGCTGAAATCATAAAAGAAGTTGAAGAAAGGCTAGGCCCCCTGATGTTCCCCTAAGAGAAAGGAGCTTTAGAATTTACCAGTAATCCGGAGTTCTCCAATGGCGACACGCATCTCCCCCAACCCAGAGCTGCAACTGGCTCACGATCTTGTCCAGTACACCGACCGCAATCTTTTTCTGACCGGTAAAGCCGGCACCGGCAAGACAACCTTTCTCCACAGTCTCAAAGGGAATACCCACAAACGGATGATTGTCACGGCGCCGACGGGCGTTGCGGCCATCAATGCAGGAGGCGTCACCCTGCACTCGTTTTTTCAGATGCCCTTCGGCCCGTTCGTGCCGGGCAGCGAGGCATATGGCCGCGGCAACCGGCACAAGTTCAGCAAAGACAAAATTAACATCATAAGAAGTCTGGACCTGTTGGTGATCGATGAAATCAGCATGGTACGTGCCGATCTGCTCGACGGTGTGGATGCCGCCCTGCGTCGCTATCGCCGGAACGACCTGCCGTTCGGAGGCGTGCAGCTCCTCATGATCGGCGACCTGCACCAGCTTTCCCCGGTGGCAAAGGAGACGGATTGGAGCATCCTGCGGGAGTATTATGATTCGATTTACTTTTTCGGCAGCAATGCGCTGCGGCAGACCGATTTGGTCTCTATCGAGCTGAAGCGCATCTACCGGCAGTCGGACGAGCGCTTCATCGACCTCCTCAACCAGGTGCGCGACAACAGGCTTGACCCGGCCACCCTGCAAGAGCTCAACAGCCGTTTCATCCCCCATTTCACTCCCGACGACAACGAAGGTTACATCACCCTCAGCACCCACAATAGCGGCGCCGACGCCATCAACAAAGCCAGGCTTCAGGCCTTGCGGCAAAAGGAGCATCATTTCGATGCCCAAATCGAGGGAGATTTTCCCGAATACTCCTATCCCACATCGCCGGCGCTTAAGTTGAAAAAGGGCGCCCAGGTGATGTTCGTCCGTAACGACTCATCGCCCAAAAAGCTCTATTTCAACGGGAAAATAGGGAAGATAACGGGAATTTCCGACCGGACCGTTTTCGTGAAATGTCCGGACGATGAGTGTGAAATAGCCGTGGAGCCGGCTGCCTGGGACAACATCAAGTACAAAATCGATCCGGCGACCAGGGAGATCACTGAAGACAAGGTCGGAAAATTCGTGCAAATCCCGCTCAAGTTGGCATGGGCCATCACCATCCATAAAAGCCAGGGGCTCACCTTCGAGCGCGCCATTATCGACGCCAAGGCCGCCTTTGCCCATGGCCAGGTCTATGTGGCCCTGAGCCGCTGCAAAACCCTTGAGGGCATGGTGCTCAGCTCGCCCATTTCGTCGCACGTCGTCAAAGCGGATGAAACGGTATCCCGTTTCATGGCTCAGGCATCCCAAAACCCTCTGTCACGGGAAGGGCTCGAAACGGCCAAAGTTCGCTATAAACAGCGGTTGCTTGCGGAATGTTTCGATTTTCAACGGTTGCGCGGGTGCTTGAGCCGGATGGTGAGGGTCCTGCTCGTTAACGCCCGAACGATCAAGGTGTCGGGTGTCGGGGACCTTCCAGATCTGGAGAAGAAAGCCGAAGAGGATGTCTTCCTGGTCAGCGAAAACTTCAAACGACAATTGAGCAAGCTCTTCTCCAACAACAACCTGCCTCAATCGGATGCATCCATTTCGGAGCGTGTAATCAAGGCGTCCGTGTATTTCGAGGAGAAAATGGAAGCGGGCCTCGGGGACTGCCTCCGCAAATTGCGAATCGAAACCGACAATAAGGAAATCGAAAAAAGGGCTCGCGAAGCCCTCGATGAGTTCAAAAAGGAATCCGCAGTGAAAATGGCGGCGGTGAAAAGCTGCCGGAACGGCTTTTCGCCCGGGAATTACTTGCGCGCTCTTTCATCTGCTGAGATCGACTTCCAGCCCGAAAAGGAAAGAAACAAGAATGCGATTGAATACACCGCATCCGATGTCGGCCATCCCGAGCTGTTTCAGGCATTGAAGGCATGGCGCGCCGAAAAGGCCGCCAGGGCGGACGTCCCTCCTTACCGGATACTGCACCAGCGTGTATTGATCCAGATCGCTGTCAACCTGCCCGACAATCTGGTAGCGCTAAGAAGAATAAAGGGATTTGGCGAGCGCACCACGGAGAAATACGGCAAGGAACTGCTGGCTCTGGTTTCGGCTTATCGACAAAAACACAGAATCAAAGAAGTAACGCCGCCCCCGCCCAAGGCTGCTGCGGATACCGCCGCCAAGGAAGGAAGACCTTCCGCCAAAGACACCAGGCAAGCAAGCTTCGAGCTGTTCGAAAAAGGACTGACCATCGAGCAAGTGGCAAAAGAGCGAGGGTTGGCACACTCGACCGTTGAAAGCCACCTCTCTTTTTTTGTGGAAACGGGTGAGATCGAGATCGGCAGGATGCTGGCGAAGGAAAAGCGGCAGGCTGTCGAGCGGAAGCTCCTCGGAATGAAAGGCCAGTCACTCGGGGAGATCAAGCGAGCTTTGGGCGACAATTACTCCTATGGTGAAATCAAGATGGTGCAGGCGCATCGGAAATACCTGGAGAGAAAATCTTAGTCCCGAGTTCGTTCATGTCTTGATCGTGTTCGCAAATGTGAATTCCCTCACTATGTGTGAAACGGCTGCACAGCGTTCCACTGACGTGGGACTGTCACATAACAGCCCCCCTAGTGTCCCACGTCCTGTCCATCTTTGCATCGTAAACCTTTAGCGCAAGTCGGTCGTCTAAATTGAAGATTTCTTTGGTCCCAAGATAGCCAAAACCAAAGGAAAAGAAGGCAACGCCAAGGTAAAGCAAAGTGGGAAGGGAAAGAAAGACATATCCGATTAAAATGGACCCATTCATCAATGCAGACGATCATCTTGCTCACGCTTTACGCTTCTGTGATGGGATCGGGCAGGTAATAAGAAGCTTTAGTTGTTGGTTGGAAAACATGATATGGATAAGAGATAGGAACTGCCCGGAGGCGACATCAAAGAGTGGGGTATGACTTTGGACGGTCAAGAAATCTTTTTCAATGGGAGCACATCATGAGACGATTTGTTTTGTTGTTGAGCCTTACATTGGCTCTGGTATTCTCCGGGGTGTTTGTCGCAAATCCGGCGTTAGCTGACAAGCCCTCTTGGGCCGGCGGTAAGGGTGCCCAAAACCACGGTGGAAAGGAAAAGCAGGGAAAGAAAAAGCAGAAAAAAGGTGGTGGCCGGGGCGGTCCTGGCGAAATAGGTGGGCCAGTCATGAAAACGGGTGGATACTTCAGCGAAGAAAAGCGGTTATCCATCCACAGATACTATGGCGAACAGTTTAAAAGCGGCCGCTGCCCACCGGGCCTCGCCAAGAAGGGAAACGGTTGCATGCCGCCAGGTCAGGCAAAGAAGTGGATGATTGGCCGACCTCTTCCGCGGGACGTTATCTTTTATGACCTTCCGTCGGAGGTCCTTGTGCAATTAGGTCCTGTGCCATTGCATCACCGATTTGTGCGTGTGGCTTCGGACGTCCTTATGATCGCAGTAGGAACAGGAATGGTGATCGACGCCATTGAGGACATAGGCAGGGCTTTTTAGGTAAAGAAAACCAGTAAGAAAACAGCAAATTGAGGCGAGTGACCACGGTCTTATGCCTCGAATAACGAGAATCATGATCGGAAAAACTAAACTGTGGTAAAAAGAAGATTCCCTAGGCAGGGTCATCCGGCCCTGCTTTTTTTTGTGAGTGTGTGTAGCGGCGTTGTTTCCTTGTTGACTTACAACGGCTTCTGGGTTGTTGGACTGTGAGAAAGTGCGGGATCGAAAAGTACTTTAAGATTTTGTGCTCTCTTGAAGCCTCAGAGAAGCATTCTCATTCATTCGTTACAAGTGCCGGCCAAGGTCCGATCGGTGCTACAGCAGAAGCGTGTGAAGTGTTGACATTCTCTGGAAGGGGGCTCAAGATCTTCCATCAGCCCGATGATGGCGAGAGCTGAGGCAAAAAAAGAAAGGAGGAAGCGATGGGCAAACACTTTTTGCTGACGGGATCGATGGAAAAGACTTGGAGTGGGCCTTTGGGCAGGGGATCAACCATGTCTTCTGGACCCCGATGGCCCGAAGGGTAACCGAATCCTGGATGGGTAAAGTTCTCGACTAGGTGTACAAACGAATTCCACTGTTGGCCAAGTCTTAAGACCTTTCTCTACTGGGACCTCTGACCTTTTTCAATCCCCACTCTTTCTCCCAAAGCCTTCCCCGTTGCCCATCCAGTGCAACCAGTAGAAGTCATGGGGGCAGGGCTTTTGCTGCCTCTTCCATTGTCGCATGATCTCCCTGCAGCTCTTGATGACGCGATCCCCGGAACCTTGGAAGCGCTTTTTCACCTCTTCGCTGATGTTCCCAGGTATTCTTTTTGAAACACCTCCAGGGCCGGCTCGACCTTCGGAAAGGGGGAGTTCATGAAGAACTCGATGAAATCATGGCTCAGGGCGGCAAGCTGTTGAGCGCTCTTCCGGCCCTTGAAGGGCGGGAGCATGTCGGAAACAGTAAAAGGTCCCACCTGCCATCTGCGTTCGAAGGCCAGGGAGTGGACCGTCCGGACCCGGACATTCCCGGGAAACTTTTCTTCGGCCTCTTCCCTGGCCTTGCGGTTAAATACCAGGTAGAGGATCTTCCGGTCGGGATGGGCCGAGGCGATCATCCGGAGGGTGGCGGTCTTCCCCGTCCCCGCCCTGGCGTTCACCAGGAGGACCCTCCCTGTCGCATCCAGGATGGCCTGTTGTTCTTCGGTTGGTTTCACAGATTTTTTGCTCCCCGTGCCCTCCGATGAATCATGGAGGCTATTCCTCTAGAGTATGTCAGTCAACCCTCGATTTTCCTGCCACATCCTGCCCTCCTTCTTTTATTCCATGACCTTTTGAAGTCTATCCTTGCCCCACGTGCTTGCGAACCAATCCAATGCGGGGAGACGGATCGGGCCATTGTCATCATGAAGAGAAGGCGAATCATCAAGGACAAGTCGAGGATCCCTGGTATCTCCGTCGGTGATGAGGTCTATACCAGCGTTGGGGAGAAGAAGGTCTGCTTCAACATCAACGGAAGGTGGTTCTTCAGGATGCTCGATCCGGAATGGAGGGCGCCCGGGAGCTCGCCACCTTCAATCCTTTGGATTCGAGCCGCTCTCTCATTGCCGTGGCGGGCGCACCCATCAGGGGCGCATCGTCAAAAGCATAGCAGGATTCATGGAGCGGTGCCTTTATTCCATGCCTGGAACTGATGAACAAGCGGACGCAGCCTTCCTCCAGGTACTCGCAGAGAGAATTGCCTTTCGGAAAGTGTTCTGACAATGTCCAAGCCAGGCTTCCCAAAAGGGGATTTCGACTTGACATTACTGCGCTTTTCTCAGTATTCTTCTTTAGTGATCAGCGTGTATTGATCCCCTGATCAGGATCGTTTCGGTTCGGAGTCGATGAGGAAGGGATAACGATTAACGGATAACCTCCGTGTCCAGTGTGTCCTCTTAGCTCCCTCCGGTTCCCTCCCGTTTCTTTTCGGAAACCAGCATTGCACATTCGCGGCGGAGACCTCTCCAGCCGTTCTGGTTCTGACTCCTGAACCTTATCCGAGGAAAGGGCGGGTTCCTCAGAGGTATTCTGACGGAGGCACTGGGGCTAGCGGAGCGAAGCACCTTAGGAAAACTATGATCTATGCGACCTTTGTCATGCTGGGGCTGGGAACTCTTTGCGGCGTTGTCCTCAGTGTTGCGGCCCGAGTGTTCTATGTGAAACAAGATCCTCGCATCGAGAAAGTGGAAGGATGCCTTTCCGGCGCCAACTGCGGCGGGTGCGGTTTTGCAGGTTGCTCTGCCGCGGCCGTTGCGGTCGTGGAAGGCAGGGCAAAACCCAACGTGTGCGTCGTTGGCGGGGCTGAATCCGCTGCCATGGTTTCGGAGGTCATGGGCGTCAGCGTCGGAGTCGCGGAAGCGCCCACGGCCCAGAACCCATGCGTGGGCGGCCACAGGGCCCCTGTGAAATACCTCTATGACGGAATCAAAGGCTGCCGGGCTCAGTCCATGCTTTTCGGCGGACAACTGAAGTGCGAAATGGGATGCCTGGGGCAGGGGGACTGTGTCAAATCATGCCTGTTCGGGGCCATGAAGATGGGCCCGGAGGGCTATCCCGTGGTGGATAAAAACAAATGCGTCGGGTGCGGTTCCTGCGAACGCGCCTGCCCCAGGGGGTTGCTCGAGGTGAAGACCCCTTCCGTGCGCCTTCTCCATTTCAATCAGAAGGACGAGTGTCTTGCCCCCTGCAGGCAGACCTGCCCGGCGGAGATCAACATCCCCCTGTATATTGCCCAGATCCGGGCAGGAGACGTGGAGGGGGCCGTCAACACCATCCGGGATCGAAACCCGCTCCTGCTTTCCTGCGGCCGCGTATGTCCTCATCCCTGCGAAACGAACTGCCGCAGGGGCATAGAAGACGAGCCCGTGTCCATCAATCAGCTCAAGCGGTTTGCGGCGGATTTCGAGATGAACTCCGGCAAGCGCTTTCCTGTCTCGGTTGCCCCTTCAACGAACAAGCGCGTTGCCATTGTCGGCGGCGGGCCGGCCGGGCTCAGTTGTGGGTTTTTTCTTCGAAGGCTGGGACATGATGTTACCATTTTCGAGGCGATGCCGAAGCTCGGCGGAATGCTCCGATACGGAATTCCCGAATACCGGCTTCCGAAAAAGGTGCTCGACTGGGAAATCCAGGGGATCCTCGATCTCGGAATCACGGCGCGCCCGAATGTGACATTCGGGCTTGATCTCGATCTCACCTCTCTTGTTGCAGCGGGTTTCGATGCGGTCTTCCTCGGCATCGGCGCATGGAAGGATTCCATGCTGCGCGTGGAAGGTGAAAACATGAAGGGCTGCTACACGGGAATCGACTTTCTCGCCCGCGCAGGAAAGGGAGAAAGCGTCGAGCTCGGCCGGACCGCAGCCGTCATCGGTGGCGGGAACACGGCCATCGACTGTGTCCGGACCCTGATCCGGCTGGGGGTGGAAAAGGTCTATATCGTGTATCGCCGTACCCGGGGCGAGATGCCGGCCAATGAGGTCGAAATCGAAGCTGCGGAGCACGAAGGCGCGGAGTTCCTCTTCCTGTCAGCCCCTGTTTCCGTCAAAGGGGATGAGGAAGGAAAGGTTACCCATCTTGAGTATCTCAAAATGGAGCTGGGAGAACCGGATGCCAGCGGAAGGCGGCGACCGGTGCCGGTGAAGGGGTCGGAAACCCTTCTACAAACCGATATGATCATTACCGCAATCGGTCAGGCCCCGGATGTCTCTTTTACTGAAAAGACCCAGTCACGGCTTGCACAGCTGAAAACCACAAGGTGGAGCACGGTGGATGTGGATCCCAGGACCCTGCAGTCCAACATCCCCTACATATTCGCTGCCGGCGATGCAGCCACCGGGCCTTCTCTGGTTGTAGAGGCCATTGGAGGCGGGAGGAGGGCCGCCCGCTCCATCCACCAGTTCCTGATGGGCGAAAAGGTTGCATCCGAGCCTGGGGAGCTCGCCAAGAAGCTGATACCCGAGACCATCTTCGATCAGGTTGAGGGGATAGAAAGAAAACCGCGATGCAGCATGGTTGAGCTGCCGGTTTCGGAGCGCGTTCATTCTTTTATAGAGGTGGACCAGGTCCTGACCGAAAAAGCCGCCCGTGACGAAAGCCTGCGTTGTCTTTTTTGCGGTCGTACATGCTATACTGTGGAAACCGCTGAAGGCGACTTTCCGATATCTCCGGAAGCAAAAAGGACCAGGGCAGCCTGAAAGAAGAGTGGATTGTTGTGCCTGGCCGCACATGCCATTGACCACGAACGTGCCGCTGCTCTGGGGGATGAAGAGGAGAAATCATGGAGACCATGGAATTCCTTAAAAAAACCGATATCTTTAAGAGCCTGAAGGAAAAGCAGCTTGCCTCTATCGGAAAGGGAGTTCAGGAGCTGGAATTCCGGAAAGGCGAGAGGATTTTCAAGGAAGGAGAGGAGGCTGACCACCTCTGGGCCGTGATACAAGGACAGGTGGCCCTTGGCTTCGAGCTGCCTGGCCGCTCGCCGTCGGAGGTGAACACCATCTCGATTGTCCCTTCCGGGAAGGCCATTGGGTGGTCCTGCTTCGTACCGCCCGGGAAATACAGATTATCCTCTTTCTGCTCCTCCACCACCTGTACGGTAGGCCGCCTGGAAAGAGAGTACCTGAAAAGCCTTTTCGACGAAGACCCCGAAATGGGGTATGCGGTGATGACAAATCTCGCATCCGTACTTGGTGAGCGGTTCCGCCAGTTGCAGGAATCGGCGACGGCCGCTCCCTATGCATCCGTCAAGATCACCGTTCACCTTGCCACTTGCGGAATTGCAGCAGGAGCGCGAGAGGTCATGAGTGCGTTGACAGAGGAAATGTCGGCCGGCGATCGTCCCCACATCCGCATGGCAACCTCCGGTTGTATCGGCCGCTGCAAAACCGAGCCCAACGTGACGGTGGAAATCGAAGGCGAACCTCCTGTGATTTATCAGAAGATGAATGCGGACAAGATGCGCCGTGTCTTCAGGGAGCATGTGCTCAAGGGAGTGGTTCAGTCGGAATTGGCGCTCTCCTGAAAAACTCGTACCACTTTAGTGTTGCGTCTCGGAAGTAAGTTGTCATCTCGACCGCAGGGAGAGATCTTTTAAGTCCTGGAATCTAAGATTTCTCCCCCGGCCTTCGCCGGGGCCGAAATGACATTGCGACACAGCCTTTTTCGTGGGAATGACAGCTCTAGAACATTGACAATCTCGTAAAAAGTCGTCATTCCGGCGAAGGCCGGAATCCAGGTATTATGCTAGGGCTCGAAAATACTGGATCCCGGCCTTCGCCGGGATGACGAAAAAAGGGTATTTCGACTTTTTACGAGACCATCAACATTGCAAGAGCTCAGATTGATACACCACACTAGTTTCTGTAAACGGAGGATTCATGGTCGGTCTTGATGCCCTTGAGAAGGTGGAGATCCTGGGAGGTCTGGATGATCGCCTGCTTTCCGCTGTTGGTAACTGTTGCACCGAAGCCCGGTTCCAACGCGGGGATAAGATCTTCGGAGCCGGTGAAGAGGCGCCGTACCTCTACGCGGTGATGGAAGGAAAGGTCGAACTCAAAGCCGATTTGCAGTACTCCCTGCAGGAGAACATCGTCCAGGAGAACAAGGTCTTTGGCTGGCCCAGCATGATTTCTCCCAATGTATACCAGTTTGCCGCATACAGCGCTTCCAGAAGCACAAAGGTGATTCGAATCGATGCAGCCTGCCTGAAGAGGCTGTTCGAGAAGGAGCCGGAGCTCGGCTACACGATCATGTCCAGGCTCCTGGGGGTCATTGGACACCGCTTTCATTTATTGCAGGAAGAGGTTGTCAGGCGAAGAGGGCAGGATGCCATGAATCGCTGGTAGGAACGGACAAATCCGAATATCGAAATCCGAAATTCGAAACATGATCAAAATCCGAATGTTCAAAACTCAAGAACTGGCTCCCGCTTGATAACTCCCTGCCGTTTCGGTCATTCGGGCTTTGGTCATTGTAATTTGTTTCGTGCTTCGATATTCGAGCTTCGGATCTGACTTCTAGAGGTACTTTCTGATCACCCCCACTACCTTCCCCTGAATCCGCAACTCCGTCTTCACGATAATGGGCGCCATGCCTCCATGTGCGGGCCGGAGCTCCACATGCGTTTTCTTCCTGTAGTACTTCTTCACGGTTGCCTCATTATCGATGAGGGCGACCACGGTTTCTCCATTTTCAGCTCGCGGCTGTTTCCGGACAACGATGAAGTCCCCGTCCAGAATGCCGTCCTCTTTCATGGAATCCCCTTTTACCCGGAGCACGAAGTGATCCCCTGTGCCGACCAGGGACTGCGGGACCTCTATCACGTCCGCCGTTTCCAGAGCCTCGATCGGCTTTCCCGCTGCAACATTTCCGAGCAGCGGGAATTCATGCCTCCTCTTTTCAACAGGGCTGATAACCTCGACGGCCCGTTTCCGATTCTTTTCTTCCGGCAACCGGACGTATCCTTTCCGCTCGAGAATCCTGAGGTAGGTGGTGACGGTGTTAAAGGAAGAAAATCCAAAGTGCATGCGAATCTCTTCAAAGCTCGGAGCGGTTCCCCAATCCGCAATGTAGTGCGAGAGGTATTCCAGAAACTTCTTCTGTTTTTCAGTCAGTTTCATCGCTTCCTGGTCAGGAAAACTTACAGGAAAACGAGAATAGCGGGGATCGGAGGGAAAGTCAAACTCTCTTTGCGTTCAGCCGGAAGGCAAATCATTCATTCCCCGACATTCCATGATTCGCGCGCATGACAGCCTCCATCCTGTCCAGAATAGCGCTGACTTCCCGATCCAGCGCTTCTCCGGTTTTGCCGTCCTGCACAACCTGCAGATCCCTTTTCAGTCGATGGAGCCGAAGAATGTCTTCGGTGGAGTACCCTTCGCCTCTCAAGAGCTTGAAGGTCTCCCATGTCTTCTGCTGGCCGTCCGTGAATCCCTGGTCGATCAGCCCGATCATTTCGGTCATCAGGCGTGACGCCTCAACCGAATCCATGGTCTTGTGGCGCCACACCCACCCCACCCCATCTATTTCGAACTTTTTCCTGTCTTCGTGGACAAGCATGTCTTTCGAATAATAGAAAAGATAGGGATGATAGTAGTTCATGCCGCTCTTGTTGATCAGATCAACCGTTTCCTGGAAGGTCTCCCTGGTTTCCCCCGGATACCCGATGATGACCCCTCCAAGAGTCTGGATCCCGTGTTCACATAGGAGGCGAATTGCATTGAAGGCCTGATCAGGGTTCAGTCTCTTGTCCATGTTCTTCAGAATGACACGGCTGCCGGACTCAATCCCCATGTTCAGGAACTCGCACCCGGATTCCCGCATACGAGGGACCACCTCGGAGGAGAGGCTGCTCGCACGGGCAAAGGCGGACCATTTGAAATCGAACCCCTCCTCTCTCATCATGTCCAGCACAGAGATGAGGCGCTTCCTATTGGCGGTGAAGTTGTCGTCGGCAAACCGGACATGCCGGACAAATCCAAGACCCTGGATCTGACGGAGTTCGTCCCTGAGGGCCTCTACGGACTTATACCGCACTTTTGGATAGAGGCGATGGTAGGTGCAGAATCGGCAGCGGTATTGACAACCCTGACTCGTTACCACAGAAAGGGTATTTCTCAGGTATTCTCGTGGAATCTCAGACCAGGCAATTGCCGTATCATCGAGCAGAACCTGTTCTTCCTCCCGATGCGTAAAAAAGATTTTGCCGGAATCGTCGAAGATCAGGAGATTGGGAATGTTTTTGAGCTCGTGCGCTCTTTTCCCCCTCCGGAGACATTCAAGCAGCTTCAACAGTGTCAGCTCTCCATGTCCCTCTATCACGAAGGCATCGACCTTTCCCTTGAATCCGGAAATCCACTCCAGTGTCTGCGGCGCTACATTCCATCCCCCGCCAAGTACCTTTTTTGCAAGCGTTCCTCCCACAATGACAGGGACATCGGAATCGATTGCCTTAATCCTGGAAGCGATCTCCTTGATGTCATCGAGGTAAAGAAAGGTGGAAGAGATGCATACTGCAAGAGGATTTTTCTCCAGAGCCTTTGGCAGGTCTGCCAGTGCCAGGGAGTAGTTCTGAACAAGAGAGGGCTCATACCCGTTCTTCCGAAGATACTGGAACAGGAAAATTCCATTCAGGGTAAACCCGTTTGCAAAAGAATAGGACGATGACACGTTCTCGGGTTCGATGGTTCGTACTTTGCGCCCTGCCCGGATGTAATTCATGAGATCGGGCATTCCCATATATTTCCCTGAAAAGAGGAGGGGAAGTCTGAGGAGATTCCGGTTTACCTCTCGCTGGATAGCGTTGAAATCGAGGTTCGCGAAACGCGCCGATTGTCTCGCCGCCCGCCTTTCCAAATTCGCCATCTTTCCCCTGATTTGGGCATCGCTGTCCAGGGGTTGATCCATGGCTATAACGAGAACCTCTGATCTCTTCATAATGGGGGCGAGCATATCAAACCGATTCCCTTCGTGCAAGGAATGGAGCGTCGATAACGCTTGAGACAGAAATCATGACGTTTTTTTGGTGACACTCTCTGATTCTCCTTACGGGTGAGGTACGCATTAAGTAAGTACGCGTACCTCTGCTATGTCCCTGGAACCACCATAATTACATAGCGAGACCCATGGTAGCGTGCCGACGCGGATGCTTATCAGTTGCGTAACGATGAGTATTGCGAATGCCGCCCATTTGTTGCGCGATTTCAGAATGGCAAACGTACGGAGTTTCCCATGAGAGATCCCCGGCATGCTGGCCGCCACGCCGTTGGAGCCGCGGTCGAGCAATAGGCCGGGAATGATCAGGAGGAAAGAATGAAAAGGGTTTTCCTATACTTGTTCATTTTGCTAACTACCTTGAGCCTGTCCGGTTCGGCACAGGCAGTTCCAACGGCGCGCAGCTTATTGCCAAGTCCTGTCTTTGAGAATTATAGCGGTATATCCGCCAACGGAATCCCAAACATGCCCATGTTGGGAACATCCTGGAGCCTGTGCGGAGAGTCGGACCGGTTTTTCTTCGAAGATTGCGTCGACTTGGAGTCTGAGAAGGGGAGCTTCAATGCATCTCTGAGTATAGGCGTTCGATCTTATTACCGGGAATCTTTTCCAACGAACAATCCCTCTTGTGACAACGTCTTTGACAGTGAACCCGGAAAAGAGGGGTATCCGAGCGGTGTTCCGGAACCCGACACCATGATGCTGCTTGGTTCAGGGCTCCTGGTCCTGGCCGGGATCGGGAGAAGGTTCACAAGAACATAGAGAAGATTTTTACCTGCCCTTTTTCTACAGATCTGGAAACATGGTGCGAAAGACGCCGCAACTGCGACAAAGCTTCATCTTCTTTTCCCACGTTTCCTGAGGAGTACCATGGCATATGGTTCCATTGATAAACCAGCAGAGGCGGCCGATCTGAAACTCCCATGCAGGGCACCGGCGCCGGGTTGCTGTAGGGCATCGCTGTGTTTCCCAGCACGGCGAGGGTTGTTCTGAAAGGGAATTCCAATGGGCGAGAAGGAAGAGCATCTGTCTCTCGACGTGGGGGGGAACGCGCCGCCATCCCTGTTCGAAACTCTCTACCGCCTTGGTGGATGATCCCAGCAACTGCGCGATTTCCCGCTGAGTCTTTGCCATTTTTAGACGGACCTTCCCGAACTCCTCTTTGGTCACCTCACACCTCTTTCTGAAAAAAGACCCCCATGTCCAAACTTCACTCCAAAAAACATTGACAGCTCATACCACATTGTGGTAAACATTTTACCACATCGTTTAATCCGGTTCAATTCCTCTCCTGAGCACAAGGAGTCCGCCATGAAAAGGATAATCTTGCCCGCCCTCCTTTTCCTTCTTTTTCTTCTCGTTCATAATCCTCAATCGTATGGGGGAGAACCGGCACCTGTGAAATTGATTGAAACCTACTCGAACTGCCTTGAAAGACTCCTCTCCAGATACAATGCAAAGGCTGACCTGCGGAATTCAAGTCTGGATAACCTGAAACAAGCAGGGGCTCTCTATTGGCTCAAAGCCAGATTCGTCGAGAATCTCAAAGAGGAACTCACCCGGGAAATGCTGGCACAGAACGTCGGAGAGAAAGAATACCAGATTGTGCATTATGTGAATCATAGATTCTTCGGAATGCTGCGAACGGCGACCGCGAAAGGACCAAGCATCCCGAATTACGATAACATACCCTGACCTGCAAGAGCCGAATCCGGTCGAAGCAGGCCTGCCACCATTTCCCATCCCCTCAGGACCCGCCCGGCATCAATTTTGGCAAACCTTGGGGCCGGGCTGGTCTCCCACCAGTTTACCGTCTGCGACGTACAAAATCCGCTCTGCGTAACGGGCGCATTCTTCGCTATGCGTCACCATCACAATGGTTATGCCCGAAGAATTCAGCTTCCTGAAGATAGACATGATATCCCTGCTGTTTCTGGAGTCAAGACTTCCCGTTGGCTCGTCCGCCAGAAGCACAGGGGGCTCGTTCACAATGGCCCTTGCGACCGCCACCCGCTCCTTTTCTCCCCCTGATATCTCCCCCGGGAGCCTGTCCGCCTTGTCTGAAAGTCCCATCTTCGAAAGGGCCTCGATGGCCATGCCCCGCTTCTCCTTTCGCGACCCGCTGCATACCGCGAGAGGGAGCATCACGTTTTCAAGAACCGTGAGATAAGGAATGAGATGGAACCCCTGGAAGACGAATCCAAGATATTCTCTTCGAAAATCGGCGCGCTTTTCATTTTTGAGTCCATAGATATCTATGCCGTCCACCATCAGCCGGCCTGATGTGGGAGCGTTCATTGCCCCCAGCATACCAAGAAGGGTGGACTTGCCGGCCCCTGATTCACCCATGATGCCGATGAACTCACCCGTGGAAATGTGAAAACTCATTCCGGATACGGCCAGAACGGCCGCTTCCCCGTTTCCAAAACTCTTGACCAGGTTTTCTGCCTGAATATTGCTCATGATCGTTCTCCTCTCACAGAGCCCGCAGGGCTTCATTTGGATCCATCCTGGATGCCAGGGCTGCCGGATAGGCGCTGGCTGTCAGACCGACCAGGAGGGACAGAAGGATGGCGCCGAAGATCGTCGTCTGGCTCAAAGGGATATGCCAACCGTGCCCGCCGCCGAACAAGGCCATTGCAGCCCCGGCCGATGCCGCTCCCAGGAAAGACCCAATCACTCCTGCCAGACCGGAGATGATGCCCGCCTCCATGAAGATGATTCTCATGATATGGGCCCGGCGAAACCCTATAGCCCTGAAGATGCCGATCTCCTCCGTGCGCTCCCGTACGCTCCCCATCATGGTCACCAGCACAACCAGTCCTCCGGTGAAGAGCAGGGCTGCGGAGACACCATAGGCAAATTTCTTGAACTGCATGAGCATCTCCATGCGGCTCCTGACCACCTGCTGGATGGCCATCACCCTGGCGCCAGGCAGCACATTGCCGATCTGGCCGACCATGTCATCTACCGGGCAATCCTTGCAGAGGGCCGCCACCTCCACCATGGAGATACGGCCCGTCTTCCGGAGGATCTGCTGAGCATCCGAAAGGCTGGTGAAGATGAGATGGTCGTCCTGTGAACCTGTGGGCTGCAGGATACCCGTGATAGGGAGATCGTGACCTCCGATTCCCAACGAATCCACTACGCTGAGGTTCAGGACTCGGGCCGCTTCAGCACCCAGAACCGCCCCGCTCGTTTTGGGGAAAACCCCATCGATGTGCCACCAGGGTTTGAGAATCCCTGAAGCCTTGAAATCGACCCCTGCCAGCATCACCCGTTTTTCCCCTACGGAGACAACGCCGAGAACCATCGGGCCCAGTGCGGCGATGTTTGACGCGTTTTTGATGGTATGGACCTTTGCGAGTTCCGATTCCTTGATCTCCTCCATTTCGAAGGACACGCCGCCGAGTGAAAGACCGCCGTAACTGAGGGCGAGATTTTCAGTGCGAGGCACGATAAGGATATTGGCGCCGTACTGCTCCATTTTGTGGTTGATGTCCTCGGTCACGGTCTCCACGAAGGTGAATATGCCGACGGCCGTGGCAATGCCGGTTACAAGCCCGGCCAGGATGAATACCGCTTTGCCCCTCCTACGCAAGAGGTTGCGAACCGATATGGATGTAAGCGTCATAGATCACCCTCTCCTTGAAAGATCGAAATATGTTTTGCCCTGGAGGATATCCCCTGCCTCTATAACCAGGTTGCCGTTCTGCACCTTTCGGTTGAGCGGAGCGGGATTGCAGCCCCCCTTCACCTCGTTCACCCGCACAGAGGCGAAGCGAAGCCCGCAGTTGCGGCAGATCATGTTGTCTCCGTCCTGCGCGTAGCCCTTGCCTGCACGCCAGCAGACATCGCAGGCATCGAAAGCTGCCCTGAGCACCCCGTCCGAGCTCTTGATGACGAAGTATCGAATCTCAATATTTCCTTCCTTCTGAGAGTAGTAGCGCGCTCGGCCGTCATCGAAGGTCGAGACAGGCATGCTGAGGGAGGATCCTCCCGATGCGCCTGCAAAAACCGAACTTTCAACCCTGAGGTCTCCGGAAGAATATATCTGGAAATAAGAGATCAAACCGCCCGCCAGCAATCCTGCGCAAACCAAGACGACCCAGAGAGAACTGTGTTTCTTCTTCTTATCGTCTCGAAAAGCGGCTCTTTTGGCCTCCAATCTTTCTTTCTTTTTCATCTCGGACATAGAATGCTCCTTTCCGGTAGGAAGCAGGTTCGGGATCAGGGAACGAGGATTCGAGGATTTGAACCCGCTTCCTCGACCCTGTTTCCATGAAACTGGTTTCGCGAACCATGGTTTTGACGAATGCGAATGGAATCCTGTCAGGAAAAAAGGGAAGGTATCAAATCAGGAGGATTGAATTCTGGAGATAAAGGGGAGTCTTTCCGGGTGGTGCATTTTCGGCGGCTGTTGAAAAGTGACCCTGGGAAGGACTTGCCGGGACTTCAAAGCAGGACATCTCCACGTGATGTGACAAAAATGTGGGGCTGTACGAAACGGTCGAAAACTCTATTGCTTCCTGTCTCTCCGTCCCGCACCCTGAGCCGAGGGTAAAAGATGTCGTTGTCCCATTGCAGCAGCCATCCGCCATGAGAGATTGTCCCCTCGGCAAATGGCATGGGTTCGACTTCTCCTGGCAGCATGGCATACTGCAGGGTGAAATGTTCCCCATGGCCTGAGAAACGCCGGCAAAAAGGAACATGAGTGCGATCACAACACTCGCGAATCTGGCCGCTCTCGAATTCATACTGGACTAGTATGTAATTACATCGCACACAATTGTCAACCGGAATTCGCGCCGGCCGTGTCTGTTCACTTGAAAATCTGTGCAGGGAGCCAGGTCGCCAGAGAAGGAACAAGAATCAAAATGAGCAGACCTGCAAGCTGGAGAGCAACATAAGGGATCACTCCGCGGTAAATGTCGCCCGTGGTTACCTCGGGCGGGCTTACTCCTCTGAGGTAGAAAAGGGAAAACCCGATTGGAGGGGTGAGAAAGCTGGTCTGGAAATTGACTGCGATGAGAACCGCAATCCAGAGCATGTTGAACCCCAGGTCCTCAAAAACCGGCATGAGTATGGGGATGGCGATAAATGCGATTTCGATGATGTCGAGTACAAAGCCGAGAATGAAGAGCACAATCATGATAACACCGAGGATCGCCCATCTGCCGCCGCCCATCCCCTGAAAGAAGTTCCTCACCATCTCTTCTCCCCCGAGACCCCTGAAAACCAGGCCGAAGGCGGTTGCCGCCAGCAGGATGATAAAAACCATGCTGCTCAGCCGGGTGGTGGTAATCATCGATTCCTTGACCACCGCCCAGGTGAGCTTCCCCTTTGCAGCCGAAAGGAGAACGGCGCCGAACGCACCGACCCCGGCGGCTTCGGTGGGAGAGGCAATGCCGAAGAGTATGGAGCCGAGAACCGCGATGACGAGGAAGGCGGCAGGGAGGAGGGAGCCGGCCACCCGGAGGAACAGCTCCTTGCCTGACACTCTGTTCGCAAGGGCTGCGGGTACTTTGGCGGGCCGGAAATACCCGAACACGACAATATACATGATATAGCAGCCCACAAGGACGATGCCGGGAATCAGGGCGCCGGCAAAGAGCTCGCCGACGGAAACACTCATGATGTCCCCCAGAATCACCAGGATGATGCTTGGAGGGATGATCTGCCCCAGCGTGCCGGAAGCGGAGATCACTCCGGTTGCCATCTGGGCGGAATAGCCTGCGCGGAGCATGACCGGGAGCGAGATGACCCCCATGGTGACCACAGTGGCGCCGACGACGCCGGTGGAGGCGCCGAGGACTGCGCCGACCAGTACAATGGAAATGGCCAATCCCCCCCTGATCCGTCCGAAGAGATCGCCCATCGTCTTCAGAAGGTCCTCTGCCAAACCGGTTCTTTCAAGCAGAACCCCCATGTACACGAAGAGCGGAACGGCGACGAGGGTGAAATTCGTCATTCTCCCCCAGAGCCGCAGGGGAAGGAAAAGGAAGAAATCAAACCCGAAGCCGAACACACCGAAGAGAACGGCTATTCCTCCGAGCGTCCAGGCCACGGGATAGCCGGCGAGCAGGAAGAGAATGAGGGCGAGGACCATGAAAATATCGAGATATTCCTTCATCGGGTTCGCTCCTCCCCGCCTCTCAAGACAAGAAAGGATTTTACCGCCTGGGAAACCGACTGCATCAGGATAAGGCCGAACCCAAACGGAATCATTGCCTTCAGGATGTACCGGGCGGGAAGCCCGCCGGGATCGGGCGATCCCTCCCGGATAATCCATGAGTTTGAAAGAAAGGGCCAGGAAGACCAGAGCACCATGAGGCAAAAGGGGATGCAGAAGACAAGGGCGCCGAAAAAGTCGATTGCGGCCTTCTTCCTCGGGCTCAGGATACTGTAGAAGATGTCCACCCGCACATGGCCGTCCTTGAGCATGGTCCAACCCGCGGCCATGACAAAGTTCGCGGCGTAAAGGTGCCATTCAAGCTCCTGAAAGGCAACTGAGCCGGCGTGGAAAAGGTATCGGAGGGCGACATCGATAATGGTGATCAGCACGAGGGCCGGAATGAACAAGGCGGACGCGAACCCCGTAACCTGGTTCACGCTATCGATGAAGCGTGTAAGGATCCTCACCATCTGGCGCCTGCCGGCCCTATTTATTGCGGGCATCCATGAAAGCTTCCGTGGAGATATGGGTCCACTGCGCAGATCTGGCCTTGAAATCCTTGAAGGAGTCATAGATCTTTTTCATTTTGGCGCTTTTTGCAGCCTCCTCCTCCATGACCTCCATGCTCAGTTTTTTCAACTGGGCCAGGACGTCATCCGGAAACTTCATGACCTTTATGCCGTGTTTCTCCACGAGCTCCTTGAGGGCGTCGCCGTTCAGAGAATCGAATTCACCGAGACTCCAGATATAGCAGTCTGCAGCGGCGCACTGGATGATAATCTTGAGGTCATCGGGAAGAGACTCCCACGCCTTCTCGTTGATCAGAAGCTCGCCGACCGTGTTCGGTTCATGCCACCCGGGGTAGTAGTAATACTTGGCCGCCTGATGAAGCCCGATCCGTTTATCGTGATACGGGGCAATCCAGTCGGCAGCATCAATCACGCCCCTTTCCAGGGAGACGAAGATCTCGCTGGGAGGAAGGAGAACCACGTTCACACCGGCCTTGGCCATGACCTTGCCTCCCAGGCCGGGGATTCTCATCTTCAATCCCTTGAGGTCTGCAAGGCTCTTGATCTCCTTGTTGAACCAGCCGCCCATCTGAACTCCGGTGTTGATCATGGGAAAGGGCACGATATTGAAAGGAGCGTACAGCTCGTGCCAGAGCTCGAGTCCCCCGCCGTTATACATCCACGAGGTGCCTTCCTGAACCGTCATCCCATAGGGGGCGGTCGTGAAGATGGGGGCCTCCGGGACCTTTCCGCCCCAGTAGTAGGAACAGGAACTGCCCATTTCCGCCATCCCGCCTCTCACGGCTTCAAAGGTCTCCATGGGTGGGATCAGGGTTCCTCCCGGATGATGCTCGATCTTCAGGCGGCCCTGGCTCATGGTATCGATATTCTTGATCATCCGGTTGATCGCCTCGTCCACCACCGGAAACTTTGGAGGCCAGGTCGTCACCATCTTCCACTTGAACGTCTTGGCGTCCGCGGCCACCGCATCCGTCTGAGGACCAAGACCCGCACAAACCCATCCCAATACCGAGAGTACTGCCAAGTACAGAAAAAAGTTCCGTTTCATTACAAGCCTCCTCTCCTAAGGTGTTACTGTGAATGGATCATCGTCACCCCGATATCGAATGCCGTGAGATTCACCCTGACCTTGTCAGGGGACATCTTTCTTTCGAGGACCGCCGCCAGGCTGGCGCGGTCAAGGGGCAGAATCTTTGTACCCGCGAGAGCTCCGACCGACACGATGTTTCCGAGAACAGGGTTGCCGAGCCTGATCGCAGCCTCAGTGGCGTCGATGAACCAGGCTTCAGAGGAGAGAGAGCCAATCCACTTCTTCAGATCCTCCATGGAGGGATAGGTTTGTTCACCGCTGATCACCCCGATCGGATGAATGGGCCGGCTGTTGCAGATCACCCTCACCTCTGGATTCCCGTATTCCTTGAGTACCCTGACGGCCTCTGCAGGCTCCAGGGAAACCACTATATGCGCCCGGCCTTTCGGTATCTGCGGGGAGAAGGAGGATTCGGAGGAGACTCTGAGGTGGCTCATGACCGAACCCCCTCTCTGGGAAGCCCCAAAGGTCTCGCCGATGGTCACATGAAGACCCATTTGCGACAACATCTCGCCTATCATGCGTGACGCGAGCACATTGCCCTGGCCGCCAACGCCTGTGATGATCAGGTTGGTGGGGTCGCTCGACAACAGCGTCGAACCCTTCATGAGGCAGCCTCCCGCTTTTCGATGGCGTGGGCAGGGCAGATCGATGCGCAGACGCCGCATCCCGCACAGATAACTTCATCGATCCTGGCCGTATTCTCTCCCTTGTTCCAGATCAACCCCGGGCATTTGAAAACCCTTGTGCAGAGACGATTGCAGCCGCAGGTTTCACCTAAGCACACCTTTTCATTCACCTTCACCTCAAATCTCTTCCTGCCCTTTTTCTCAGGACTCAAAGCGCAGATCTGCCTCAGCACGAGTACGTTTACCCCATTCCTCCGCTGCATCATTTCCAGAAGGGTCTTCTCTGTCTCCTCCAGATCAAAAGGGTCGCGCACCTCCACTGCGACACCCATGGCCCTGCAGACCTCCGGAATATCGACCGCAGGGACGGTTTGGTTCATGGCGTTCGCCTTGAGTCCGGGATGCGCCTGGAAACCGGTCATGGCAGTGCCGCTGTTGTCCAGCACGAGGAGGATGATGTCGGAACGGTTGTGGATAGCGTTTACAAGGGCGGGCAGTACGGCATGAAAAAAGGTCGAATCCCCGCAAACGGAAAGGACCGGCCGATCCATTCCAAAAGAGGCGAGCTTACCGAACCCGCTTGCCAGGCCGGTTCCGCTCCCCATGGAGTGAAGGGTCTTGAGCGTGTCGAATCCGCTTGCGCCGGCGGCCAGGGAATAGCAGCCGATGTCCCCGCATACGAATCCTTTTCTATTGTCTCTCTGGAGCGCGTTGTGGATGGACCAGAAAGAGGCCCTGTGAGGGCACCCGGGACAAAAGGTGAGCGCCCTTGGAGGCGCGCCGAGGGGGCCGATTTCCGCGGCCTTCTTGCGGTAGGAGTCCGGGACGGCCTGGTATTTTATATCCAGGATGCGGGAAAGCGCGGAGATCACCACATCAGGGTTCAATTCATTCGTCATCGGGATCGAACGATCGAGTTTGCCGTGAAAGGTCTTTATCCCGATCTTCGGCGAAAGCACGGCGGCAAGGGCAAGGACATTATCCTCCAGGAAGGGCAGCACCTCCTCCACTATCAGGATCCTGTCCGTTCGGGAGAGATGTTTTTCCATCAGGCCGGGCGGCAGCGGCCAGGTAGTCCCCAGCTTCAGAATCCCTGCACGTTCCTGAGCCCCAAGGAGGCGGACAGCCTCCCTGCAGTAGAGCGTGCAGGCCGAAGAGGTGATGACGAGCAGTTCCGGCCTTTCCGGGCCTTCGTAGACGTTGAAGGGGGATTTCTCGAAAACGGCTGAAGCCGCCCGAAGTCTTTCCTGCTGTCGATTGTGAAGGACCTGCAACGTTGCCGGAAGATTCACGATGGGCCCCTCCATTGGATCCACCATCGAGCCGTGGTGCTTGAAGTCGGCTTTGGCCCGGATCTCGGGGAGCTCTCCGAGGACCACGTTCCCGCTTGCATGGGAGAGGCGGGTGACACTTCGAAGCATCACCACATTCCTGATCTCTTCGGAGAGGTTGAAGGCCCAGGCGGTCATGTCCTTGGCCTCCTGGAAATCACCGGGTTCGACGAGCGGGAACTCCATCATTTTGGCATAGGGGCGGGATTCGCCTTCATTCGTGCTGGAGAGCGCCCCCGGGTCTTCACAGGAGACCAGAACCATGCCACCCCTGGTGCCGTACTGCGAAAGGTGGAGGAGGAAATCGGATGCCACATTCATCCCCACCTGCTTCATGACCGCCAGGGATCGAAGCCCGGAATAAGATGCCGCAGCCGCCACTTCCAGGGCGACCTTCTCGTTGACCGACCATTCCACGTAGATATTTCTCTCGCCCGAAGCCCTGGCGAGATTCTCGATGATCTCGGAGGAGGGGGTGCCGGGGTATCCGGCCGCAACACTGACCCCTGCTTCCATGGCCCCTCTTGCAATGGCCTCATTCCCCATCAGCAGGTGCCGGGTTCCTTTTGCGGCTTCCCACAAATCCAGCATAGGTTATTCCTTCCAATCAAAACTGCTCAGTCTTGAACCGCCAAGGCGCCAAGTACGCCAAGAAGACAATTCTCTTTTCACCTGCCGGAAACCTTCCGGCAGTGAAAAAAGAATTGGTATTTGCGTTTTCTTTGCGTCCTTTGCGCCTTTGCGGTTCAGTTCATTGCATTATCTTCTTCAGGGTATCGGGGTTCAGCCTCAAACATGCCCTGGCGTCCCCCTCCGTGTTCAGGAGCCCTTCTTCCATTGCCCTCCGAAGTCCACGCCTTCTCTTGTTTGATGCGGCAACAGCCAGGTGCTCCTGGTTTTCCTCGGGCATGGGTCCGACCTCGAGAAAGCGCTCTTTCACGGCCCTTTCCACGAGTTCCATTCCTCTTTCGGTGCGGATCAAAACCGTGTTCCGTTCAGGATCGTTTTCAAGGACTCCCACGGAGATATCCGCCCACTCGGCTGTCATGTCCGGGCAGAGGAGACATCCCTTCGGCACAAGGGGCCGGATCCGGCTCAGGGGGATCTCGATATTTTCTTCCCCTGTCTGGAGCACCATCTTTTCGGCAGGAGGGGGCGGGATGTCCATCTTCCTGACAGTATCGGGTTCGAGCCGCTGCGAAAGGAATTCGATAAAGGCTCTCGTGTCGAGGGCCCAGGTGCAGAAGAGACCCACCGTCAGAGCAATAGGATCTGAAAAATCTTCCCGCTGAAGAGGATTCATCCGCATCTGAGCCAATGCGATTGTCTGGCACGGAGTCCCCACCACGCCGATCCTGGAGTAACCATTTCGAACGGCTCGATGAAATGCGGAAAGGGTAGGGGTGGCCGTGTACTTGGAGGACGCACAGGACGCGACTTCATCCGGGTGCGTCACCACTCGCGGCACAGGAATGATACCGTCCCGGTCCGTCAGAACCGCAGCGTCGATCAGACCCTCTTTGAGCGAAAAGGATATTATCGAGGAAACCGTGCCGCCGGCCTGAAACCCGGCGCCGGGTGCCTTTTGGCCAGATCGGGCCGTCATAATCTTCAGGCAGTGGCCGAGGGAATCGCCCTCATACTGTTTTTTCCAGAAGTGCAGTGCGAGTCCGTCGAGATCCACCTCAGCCTTCGGGCAGAATGCATGGCATCTGCCGGGAGAAAGATCGCATGGAAAGAGCATCGCGATCTTCCCTCTGTGGGCCTTGAAATAGGGGCAGAGTTCAACGCACGCCCCGCAGGCGACGCAAAGGTCCTGGTCATGGATGTCTCTTACGAGTTCTCGCGGCCCGAAGATTTGCATGTAGGAAACATCCTCCGGTCATCACTCGCTTCGGTTATAGAACGGGGCCGGACAGCAGAAAAAATGGGGAGAAACTCAACGGCTCGGGAGACAGCCTGGGTGCGCACTCCTGAAATCAGCCCCTTTTGCGGCAATGCAGAATCTATACCCCGGCAGGTTGGATGTCAATTGAGAAGGCAAGGCAGGAAGGCTCGGCGGTTGATTCAGCGCGGGCATTCAATAAAATTGTTTGCTTTCGTTGCAGCACGAGAAAAAAGAGTGTCTCTCACCCGCTTCTCTAGCAGGTTGCTGAAGAACCCCTTCTTCGCAGGCTGCTCAAAAATGCCCAGATGCAAGGCGCCCGAGATCACGAGGAGTGAGGCGTACATGCAAGTACGTCGCAACGACGCGGGATGAGGGCAACGCCGCAGGCGGGCGTTTTTCAGCAGCCTGCTAGAGAACGCAGAGTTCGCAGAGAGTTTGCTCCGTATATCTCTGCGAACTCTGTAAGAGAAAAAATGTAACTGTGGGGGCCGCCCGCGCCGATCAAACGATGTTCAAGTGAAATGGCGGGAGAGCTTCAATTCCACCGATAAGGAACCATGTCGTAGTGTTTCGCCCATTCCTGTGCCGAGCCGTCGTAGAGCTTTACGTTTTTATAGTCCAGCACCTCGCTCAGCACAAACCACATGGTGCTCCCGTAGCCGCCCACGCCGCAGTAGGCGATGATCTCTGGGGGCTTTTCTTTTCCGATTACGCCGGCCGCCATGGATTTGAGGGTCTTTGGATCCTTGTAGGTCCAATCCTTCGAGTCCCACATCCAGGGGGTGGGCAAGGATTTAGCTTTGGAAATATGGCCGGGCTTGCTTGCAAAAGGTTCCATTTTCACCCCGAAGTAGACATCCGCATCCCTGGCATCGATGACGAGAGCCTTCCCAAGATGCTCCTTCACATACTCTTTTGAGACCAGCATCGATTTCCGCAGTTTGCCTTTGAACGTCACTGCGGTGGGCCTGACCGAATCCCTGGTGACGCTCTTGTTCTCTTTTTGCCATTTGGCGTGCCCGCCATCCAGAATAGCCACGTTCGGCACCCCTGCATAGATGAGGGTGAAGGCAACCCTGGCAGCGTTGGCGATCGGGTAGGGGGGCTCCCCGGGCTTGGGAGCCGAGGTCACGACTACAACCAGCGAGTCGTTCTTTATGCCGCAGGAACCGATTGTATTGAACAGTGGTGCCTGTTCCGGAACCTCGAGAAGAAGATCGTCCTTCAAAACGATCCATTCGGACACGGGCACCAGGAAAGGCACGTTCACGGCGCCGGGGATGTGGCCTTCCGCATATTCTTCCTTGGTTCGAACATCCAGGATTACCAGGTTCTTTGACCGGCTGTTTTGCTGCAGCCAGTCCGTGGAAACGATAGGGGCAATCTTACGGGATAAAGGTGAGGTATCTTTGGCGAACGCATTGCCGAAGAACAGAAGCGATGCCATGAGAATGGACGCAGTCAAAGTAAGAAGCACTGTTCTGCTCATGTCTTCTCCTCCCTTTTACTTGTAGACACCGTATTCCTTCGTGAAGTCGATCATGGCGTGTATGGTGTCCGGTTTTCCTTCATCCATGGCAGTCCCGAAGGCCATGATATAGCCTCCACCCTTACCCGCTACGTCAATCAGGTTTTGGCAGTAGCCCTTCACTTCTTCCGCGGTTCCGGTGAGAATCATTCCGGCCGGAACATTGCCGCCGATGCAGAGCGTCCCCCCGAGAAGTTCCTTTGCCTTGGTCATGTCGGTGCGGTCGAATATCCAGAAGCAGGAGCCCTTCGGAAGCTCGGTCAAGTATTGCAGCCGCGTGTTGTACCCTCCCTCGCAAAAGAGGAAAGGCACGCACCCCTCGTCCGCCAGCCCGAGTATCAGCGCCTTGAGGGAAGGCCAGTAGAATTTCTTGAACTGCTCATCGGACATAAAGCCGTCGGCCCCCTTGTGAAGCGGAATGAAGACAACCGGATTTCCGGCAAAAGTGGCCATGCCCAAACCCTGTTTGATCTGAAGGGGCGTGATCCTCTCGACCGCCTTAAGGATCTTTTCGGGCCTTCTATACAGATCCATCATCATGCCGCGTGTGCCCCTCAGGGTATCTGCAAGGATATCATAGGGCGCCTTTGCCGCTCCGCCGATGGCCGTGGGAAAACCCATCCCTCTTGCTTCCATCTCGAAGCCCATGATCTGCTGTATCCATGCCATGGCTTCATTGCCTGCCTCGATCAGCGCCTTCAGGGCATTCTGAACGGGCGGGATGCCGAAGGGGATCATCTGGCCGGAGACCCCCACAATCTCCCACAGATTCGGGAAAGGGAAGATTTCTTTCAGGGGCGCCAGGGCGCCGAACACACGGGGCATCCAGCTCCTCAGCCAGAAGTCCGATGGATCGTCGATCAATGCATCATAATCCTCAGGCGTCATATACTCGCCTTCCTCGCACTGATATCCCGATCTCTCCGACACCCCATGGCCGGGCCACCGGTATTGCTTCATGTCGAGAATCTCGAGTATTTTGCCAGAGCCGATGAAGGCGGGCGATCCATAGTAGTCCGGCTTGTAGTCCTGGAGAAATCTCTTGTGGGCCGAGAGCAGTTTCGGATAGTCATACATGGATTCATACGTGTTCACACCGTAAAGATGGCCCTGCATGAATGTACCGAGGGGGAACACCGGCACCCGGTCCGGTGTTTTTTCCATGAGAACGGCGTCTTTGAATCTCGTGATGGCAGCCTTGTATGTCGCCTCGGCTTCAGGACTTTGAAACTTGACGCCCTGGGCAGACAGCCAGGTCTGAAATCTCGCCTCTCGTTTTTCCTTTGCAGACATCTTTTCCATGGTTTACCCTCCTATCCAGCCTTCAGCCAGGGATACGGCTTCCATGGCGTCTTTTCCGTAGGCATCAGCACCAGTAAACTTTCTGACCTGTTCGTCCACCTGGCCGCCGCCGATCATGATCTTGACCTTGTCTCTCAATCCGGCCTTGTGGATTTCATCGATAGTGTCCTTCATGGACTGAAAGGCCAGTGTCAGGAAGCCGCTCAGCCCGACCACCCTGCTGCCGGACTCTTTGACCGCATCCACGAATTTCTGTACAGGCACGTCAATGCCGAGATCCAGGACTTCAAATCCGTTGACATCGAGCATGAAGACGACAAGATCCTTTCCGATGTCGTGAATGTCGCCGGCCACGGTGCCGACGATCACCTTGCCTTTGCGTTCGACCTCTTTCCCCTTCTTCAGATGGGGTTGGAGGATCTTGACTACGCCCTTGAGAATTTCGCCGGAGAACATAAGATCCGGGATGAAATAGGTTCCTTCCGAGAACCTCCGGCCCACGATATTCATGCCCTCCTTGGCTTCATCCAAAAGCTGTTTCGGATCGACTCCTTTTGCGAGGGATTCTTCGACGAACCGAAGGGCCTCCCCCTCCTGCAAATCCGAGATGAATCTCACCAATTCCCCTGACATCGCACGACCTCCTTTGGAAAAAGGTTGAGAAGAAATCGTGGACACAACTAACCGCCGTGAATCGGCTGGAAGAGAGCCACGGAGGAACCGGCCCTCATTGCATCGTCCGGCTTCAGTATTCGACCCTCTGCTGCAACTACTGCACCCATGGATTCCGGTATTCTGAGCACGGAGAGAAGCGCTTTGACGGTGCCGTCTTCAGGGATTTCAACATCCATTTCCTGCCCGTGCAGGTAACCGGGGAAATTGCGGCTCAAGGTGCCGTAGAGTCTTACCTTCAGTTTCATAACGCAGATTCTGTAATCAGCGTTGAGCGTTTCAAAAATCGAATGTCCTGTCGATCTCCTCGTCGCCGATCATGAAGACCGTATTGTGCGGGGGAAGGGGTTCTTCATAGAAAAACCTGGGCAACCGATCGTCCTTATTTGTAAACCCCGCCTTCCTGTTGAACTCTCTTTCCGCCTTCAGGACGCGGACACCCATAGCGGCAATGTCGTCAGGATCGAGCCTGGTTCCGAACTTGGCGTTGATCGCATTGAGAAACGCGCCGCCGCCCTCGGGAGCGGCCAGGGCCACAATCGCCATAAAGCACATTCCTGTGCAGTCGGCAGCGGCCATGGCGATTTGAAGATTCCTGGAGGCGTCCACCTGCCCTTCCGCTTTCAAGGGATTCAGCTTTTGCGTCAGATACTCGCCCACCACGTTTCCTGCCGTATGGTCAGCGCCCATCGGCGATGTGGCAAAGGTCACCCCGTTGCCCTGCATGGCCCTTGGATCATAAGCCGCAATGGACTGACCCTTCACCACTGGAACCCGGGGGTTTTTGAAATGATTCCCTACGGCGAGCGGTCCGTTTCCCAGGATCCTTCCGAAGGAGGTGTTCTGACCGATCTCTTCCACCATCCTGATTGCCGCCTCGCGGTCCCCGAATTTCGCGTGCCCGGAATCCATGGCAACGGCAACGGCCACTCCCGTGCTCATGGTATCGACTCCGATATCGTCGCACAGGTAATCGAGCCGTGCAATGGTGTCCAGATCGTCGATGCCGGTCATCCCGCCCATGGACCAGATGGTCTCGTACTCCAGGGAACCGGTGACATACTTTCCCTGCTTGTCCACGAATTCATTGGAACAGTGGACAATACACTGGGCGCAGCCCATGTGAGTTGTGTTTCCGCCCCGTTCCTTGATCAGCCCGGCCATGGCCTCTCCGCTGATCTTCTCCCATCCCTCGAGCACCCCTTTCCGGGCATTGTAACTTGGAAAGGCTCCCATGGAATTGACCGGGGCCACGAGTCCCGCCGTGCCGAGCTCCGGCATCACGTGGCCGCTCATGGGATCCGCTTTGATGGCTTTGACCACGCCCTTTGCGGCTTCCCTGAAAGCCTGCTGGTCGGCAAGAGGATCGGGTGTGCTCCCCCGCTGGTCCACGATCAAAGCCTTGAGCCCCTTGGCCCCCATTACAGCGCCCAATCCCCCTCGACCCGCCGCACGGCATGGCCGGCCGTCAACATCGGAGCCCTGGACAGAGGCCGCCCTGAATCTATGCTCCCCGGCAGGCCCGATGCAGAGCACGGAGTTCTTGTCTCCGTAGACTGTGAGGAGCTTTTCTACGAGCTTGTAGGTTCGCATGCCTTTGTATTCCATTGCCGGAATGAGGCTCGCGCCACCCTTCTCGTCGATCCGAAGAAGACTGAGATCTCCTTTCGTCGCCTGCCCTTCAACGATGACAGCGGTGATTCCCAGCCGTCCCATTGCCGCGGCAATGGTCCCCCCCACATTGCTCTCTTTGATGGTCCCCGTGAGCGGGCTCTTCGCGCCTATGGACATCCGGCTCGTGTTGACCATCGTGGTGCCGCTCAGAAAGCCGGGGGCGAAGATCAGCTTGTTTTCGGGTCCCAGGGGGTCGCACTTCGGCGGGACCTCAGCGTTCACCATGATGGAAGTGAGCCCTCTGCCGCCGAGTCCCAGGTAAGATTCCGGTACATTTTCCACATGAACACTCTTCGAGCTCATGTTTACCCTGATGAACTTCATAGCCTCCTCCTTTCGCGATGCCGCGTCTCATAAGTTCTGCATCGGGAAATGGCAATTTGATTTATAGGCGATGCTTTATATTCGATTCATTTCCCGGAGACGCGGCATTTTCGGCTTTACAAGCGCGTCAATTCTGAACATTTGAATTTTGGTGTTGTTTCGGATTTCGTTATTCGGATTTTCAATTCTTACACCATTGTGAATTGCCAAAATCACGGAAAGAACTTATGGGACGGCGCGCTAACTGTTCATCCGCAAAACCGGTTTGATCACACGTCCCTTTTCCATGTCCTCCACCGCGTGGTTGATTTCATCGAACGGATAAAAGGTGATCAATTTGTCGAATGGAAACCGCCCCTGGCTGTAAAGATCGAGCAGCCTGGGGATGAACAGATCCGAAACGGAATCGCCCGCGAGAATCCCGCGGACGGTCCGGCCGTTCATGATCAGGTCCATGTTCAGGCCCACCTCTGTGCCCGGGGGCACTACGCCAAGGAGTCCGCAAACCCCTAATCGGGGCAGGACGTCCACAGCTTGTCGAAGAACCTTGGGGTTGCCTACACACTCCAGGCTGTATTGCGCTCCCCCGCCGGTGATTTCCATGACAGCCTGAACAGGATCTGCCTTTCCGGCATTGATGGTGTGGGTGGCACCGAATTTCTTTGCCTTCTCAAGCCGCTCTGCAATGACATCGATTGCAATAATCTTCGTGCACCCGCATACGACCGCAGCGAGGAGAGCGCTCATCCCTACCGGGCCTGCGCCGAATATGGCGATAGAGGACCCGGGCAACGGTTTGAGGGTATTCATTACGGCGCCGGCGCCGGTCCGGATGCCGCATCCCAGGGGGCCGAGGATTTCGAGGGGAATGTCTTTTCTCACCTTCACGATGTTTCTTTCGCTGGCCAGAGCGAAATTCGCGAGGGAAGACTGGCAGAAAAAAGACCCATAGATGACCTGATCACCCTTTCGCAAAGTCGTGCTGCCGTCCGGGCGAGCGCCGTTGAAATTGTAAAGGAAGAGATTGTCGCAATAGGCTTCGTTCCCCGACTTGCAAGAAGGGCAGGTTCCGCAGTAATCCCAGCTCAACGCCACATGATCGCCCGGCTTCACCTTGGTCACCCGTCCGCCCACTTTTTCCACTACGCCGGCGCCTTCGTGTCCGAACACAGCGGGGAACGCGCGCGCGGGCGGGATCGGCAAATACTGCTCCCTGCCGGCCAGGTCCGTGTGGCATATGCCGGTGGCTGCGACGCGAACCAGCACTTCATCATCGGTGGGCTCGCTGATTTCGATTTCATCAATGGTGAATTTTCCCGATCTTTCGTAAACGACTGCCGCCTTGGCTTTCATTCCGGCCTCCTCTTCTCACTTTAAGATCGAGGCGCGAAGATGGACAAGAGTCTTCCTCGACCTATTTCTTCGAACCTCGAACCTGCTCCGTTAAAGTTTCAGGGCATCAGCCACGTACCCCAATCCAAGTTCCGTGAGTTTTTTCCGGGTTGGAGTTCCAGTTTGAATATCCCATTCCCTTTCCGTGTAATACTCGTCCAGCATCTTCTTGAGCTCATCCTTGCTGATGAAATGTCCCTTCGACGCTCCACCCTTCAGAGGTTCTGTCAACAACCGCTCCGGCAGGGTGTCGTCTTTTCTCGTGAACCCGGCGCCCACATTAAAGGCCTTTGCCAAGTTGTTGGTGCGTTCCCCCACTGTCTGGATCTCTTCAGGGGTGTACTGCAGACCGGTCACCGCATCCATCAGGTCGGCTGTGTTCTTGAGGGCGATTGCAGGCACCGCCATGTCCAGAAGAAAGGCGCACATGGTCGCACAGTCGCAGGTAACGCAGCGAACATCCTGGTTCCACTTGGTCAGCTTTCCTTTGCCCTCGGCAGAGAGTCTGTCCACCTCATAGGGTACAGGAATGCCGAAGATCTCCTGAAACGCATATCCCTTATTGTGGTCCGCGCCCGGGTAGGCGGTGGCGTAGTTCAGTCCATGGGCTTTCGCCCCCCGAACGTCATAGGCGGGGAGTTCCAATCCCTTGACGTGCATCGCATACTTTTCGGAACCCTTGCCGATCTTTGCTGCTGCGGCCTTGGAGCCGTCCGCGAGAAGAGCGCCGAAGCCTTCCCTGAAGGCCATCTGTCTCAGGAGGGTCAGCATGGCTTCGTCATTCCCGAACCTGAGATCGATGTCTCCAGTCTCCTTTCTGCTCAGAATCCCTTTCTCATAAAGCTCCATGGCAAAGGCAATGGTGACGCCTGCGGACATCGTATCGAGCCCGAGCTCGTCAGCCAGCCTGTCGGCAGCAATGATCGCATCGATGTTATCGACCCCGGTCACCCCGCCGAAACTGAACATGGTCTCATACTCCGGTCCCTCTGCCAGGATGCCGGCGTACACGCCTGTTCTGGCCATCTTCAGCTGGCTGCATCCTACCGGACACATGTAGCAGTGCTCACTGCCCACATTTCGGGTCGTCTGCACCTCCACCCCGAGTTTATCCGCAGGAGCGTACTCCCCTGTGGAGGTGAAATTCCTGGTCGGGAAAATACCCATGGCGCAGGTGTGGTCTACAACCATGGAAGTGCCCAGCTTGGAGAACTGAGGATAGAGAACAGGGCTTCCCTTCATGGCCTCTGCAAATGCGGACCTTGCACTCTTCAGTTTCCCCTCGTCGGAAATGGAGATTTTTCCATTCCCCCTGACGGCAATTGCCTTGAGGTTCTTCGATCCCATGACCGCGCCGAGCCCCTTGCGGCCCGCGGCCCTCATTTCATTGATGATGCAGGCGATTTTACTCAGATTTTCGCCTGCCGGTCCTATGCATGCAATCCTGACATTCTGATCGCCCAGTTCATTCTTGATGATCTGCTGGCAATCCGTTGTCTTCATTCCCCAGAGCTTTTGAGCGCTGCGGAAAAGGGCTTTTCCATCCTTGATCCAGAGATAGGTCGGTTTTTCCGCCTTTCCTTCGATGATCAAGGCGTCATAGCCGGCGAATTTCAACTCCACCGGGAAGTATCCGCCGGTCAGAGAGACACCTACGGCATTGGTGAGCGGAGATTTGGCGGTTACAGCCATGCGGCTGGCGCATGGGATCGTTGTCCCGGAAAAGGGTCCGGATGCGAAGATCAGTTTGTTCTCAAATCCCAGGGGGTCAGCCTTGGGCGAGACCTCGTCGAAGAGATACTTGATACCGAATCCTGCACCCCCAATGAAATCCTTTGCGATTTCCAGGGGCAGGGTCTCTTCTTTAGCAGTCTGATCCGTCAGGTTGATCCTCAACACCTTGCCTGTATATCCACCCTTGTACATGAGTCCACCTCCTTGCTCACTTAACGCAAAATGATAAATGATACACTCTCACCCTCCGGAAACCGGGGGCAAGATCAGCACTTCGTCTCCGTTCCGGAGAACGGTTTCCATTCGGTTCAGGAAGGCTATGTCCCGGCCGTTGATCATGAATCGGATCCGCGGGATGGGACCTGTGGTCGATTCCGCGAGGTGAGGGGACAATTCTCTCCATCTGCTCACCATCGTCGCAACCAGATCGCGAAGTGTGCTTCCCTCCGAAATGGAGAACTCCAATTCTCCTTTGCCGAGGATCTTCTTGATCGTCAGAATCGTTCGGACCCTGACCGTAATCATTTCAAAGCCCCAGATAAGCCTTTCTCACATGGTCATTCTCAATGAGATCATGGCTCTTTCCTTCGAGGACGATGTGCCCGTTTTCCATCACGTAGGCCCGGTCTGCCGTTTCAAGGGCCTGCTTTACGTTCTGCTCCACCATAAGAACCGTGATGCCATGATCGCGCAGGGTTCGGATGACTCTGAATATATCCAGAACCGCGATAGGCGCCAGGCCATAGGATGGTTCATCCAGGATACAGAGCCTTGGCCTTGCCATTAGCCCGCGGCCGATCGCCACCATCTGCTTTTCTCCGCCGCTTAAAGTGCTGACGACCTGATTCTTTCTTTCCTCCAGCCGCGGAAATATCCTGTAAACCTCTTGGATGGTATCTTTTCTCCGCTTCCACGCTCGCAAGGGGTAGGCGCCCATCTCGAGGTTCTCCACAACCATCATCTCCGGGAAAAGCCTTCCACCCTCGGGAACGTGGGAAATGCCCCCTTCCACGACGTCGGCAGCGGGCTGACCGTCGATCCGTTTGCCTAAGAACTCGACACTTCCCGACCGAGGATGCAGGATTCCCGATATGGTGTTCAGCAGAGTGCTTTTCCCTGCCCCGTTTGCACCTACGAGGGTGACGATTTCTCCCTCTTTCACTTCCAGACTCACGTCCCACAAGGCCTGAATCCTTCCGTAAAAAGTGCCTACGTTCCTGAGGTTAAGCATACGATCATTCCCCTCTTTACCTCTCCCGAGAAACTCACAACAAGTTTCTCACCAATAACCCTGCAGCGGAACGCCAGGGTCAAGCGCTTCTATGAAACTTCAACGCCGGATCCGGGTTCGAGTTTCCCGTTCGATTAAACTTGCCGCCCCGGCGGCAAACGGCCGGGCTGATCGGGAACGGCTGTGGCGGTCTCTCCGAAATAGACTTCGATGACCTTTTGATTCCCCGCGATCTCCTCCGGCTTGCCTTCGGCGATCTTCTCACCATGATGAAGCACGACGATCCTGTCACAGATGTTCATGATTGCCTTCATGACGTGCTCGATCACGAGAAGGGTGACCCCCCTGTCCCGGATCCTCTTTACAAGCGCCATGGCCTCTGCGACCTCTGAAGGATTCAATCCGGCCATCAGTTCATCCAGCAAAAGGAGTTCCGGTCTTGTTCCCAGTGCCCGGGCGATCTCGAGCCGCTTTTGGTTTGCCAGGATCAGGTCCGCACCGCGTGTATCCCGCATGGAAGAGAGGCCCACAAACTCCAGGATCTCGTCAATCGCACCGTCGGCTCCGGTCCCCGTTCTCGGCTCAGGCTTTCCAAAAAAACAGCCCAATCTCACATGGTCCAAAACCGAGATCTTGGAGAAAATCTTGACCGACTGGAAGGTCCTCGCAATACCTCTTCGGGCTATCTGGTGCGGCTTCAAGCCGGTAATATCCTGCCCTTTGAAGCGTATGACTCCCGAATCCACCCTCAAGGCACCTGACAGCAGGTTGAAGAGCGTCGTCTTCCCCGCGCCGTTCGGGCCTATGAGCCCCAGGATTTCGCCTTCCTGCACATCGAGGTCAACGCCCCACGTGGCGACCAGGCCTCCAAAGCGTTTGTTCAGGCCTTTCGCTTCGAGTATCGTCATGTTCCCACCGCAGATCGGCGCATTGCCTTCTTCCTCCCCTTCTCAATGACCCCCTCGAGGCCGTGCGGCATGAATAGGATAACCGCGAGCATGATCAGGCCGAAGATGAGCATGTAATAGTAAGGGAATTTCGTCGTCAGCAGTTCTTCGAGGATGGAAAAGACGGTCGCGCCCGTAATAGGGGCATAGAGGTGTCCCATTCCGCCGAATATCGCCATGAGCACAGGCATGAATGAGTACTGGATACTGAATGCCGTGGTCGGGTCGATGTAGGTCCATCGCATGCACATGGTCGCCCCGGCGGCTCCCATAAAAAAGGCGCTCACGGCAAAGGTGACTGACTTCACCATCGTGACGTTCACGCCGCTATGGGCCGCAGCCTCCTCCGACTCTCCTATGCTCTCCAGCGCCAGCCCGAACCTGGACCGCTTAATCAGGTAGGATACGACAAGCACCGCCACGAAAATGCCTACCATGCAATAGAAGATCGTCATGTTGTCGGCCGAGATGATCAATCTGCCGACGGTGCCCGTCATATTGACCTCCCACCAGTGGACGGAATTTCTCACAAGCTCGACGAGACCGAAAGTGAACATAGTGAAGTACATGCCCTTTAACCTCAGCGTCAGGGCGCCGACAAAGAAGGCAAGAACAAAGCTTCCGATGCCTCCGATTACGATGACGACGGGCAGGGGCAGGTCGGAGCTGAGCAGAGCCGACGCATAAACCCCCGTGCCGAAAAAGGCTGCGGACGCGAGGGAGATATACCCCGTGGGCCCCGAGAAAATGGACCAGCTGAGCGCCAGGACCACATACATGAGGATATTCGTGATGAGGATTACCGTGTAGGACGACACATATCCGGGCACCGTCGCCAGCAATGCCAGCAGAACGATCAGTGCGATGAACGAACGGCGTTTTCTGCTCGGGGTTTTCCTCATGCTAACGGGGTTCCTCATTTCGTCAGAAGTCCAGTGGGCCTCACAAGGAGCAGGAACAAGAAAATGAGATAATAGGCGACCATCGATAATCCCGGCTGTAAGGAACTGACGACGTAGCCGACCAGACCAAGTATAAAACCTCCGATGAAGCTGCCCTTGATGTTGCCCAGTCCTCCAAGGACCACCACTATGATGGCAATGAGTGTGTACTGCATGCCCATGACGGGGGAGAGCATGACGGAGGTCATGCTCAGCAGCAACCCCCCCAATGCCGCCATCATGACCCCGAAACCAAAACACAGGGCCAGAACCCGGTTGATGCGTACCCCCATGAGTTCGGCGGCAACCGGGTCCTGGGCGGCCGCCCGGATCGCCTTCCCGGTACGAGTACTCACCAGGAAAACATAGAACGCAGAACCCAGGATGATGGACGCGATCAGGGTTACAATACGGTTCGTCGAGAAGACAGCACCTAGCACGTGGATGGGAAAGGCCAGGTACGTATATCCCTTGACCGGACTGCCCCAGATGATCAAAGCAAGGTTCTGTACCACGAAAAGGAGGCCAAAGGATGCAAGCATCGAATTTCCTTCGAAGGCTGCCGCGGATTCGGAAGCTGTCCTCAAAGGCGTATAGAATATCCTGTGGATGACGAACCCGACCGCAAAAAAGAAGGGGGCGCAGAAAAGCATTGAAACGAGAGGGGTGACCCCCGCACTGGTGAAAAGCGTCCAGGTGCAATAGGCGCCCAGCATGATGAACTCACCGTGAGCTATATTCAAAACCCTGGCCACCCCATACTGCAGGCCAAAGCCGACAGCAATAAGGGCGTAAATGCCTCCCGTAAGCAGGCCGCCGATCGCTATGTCCAGAAATTTCACGACCACGATCGATGTCTCCTATGCTTCACTTGGCCGCAACGTTCTTCCGTGCTTGCAGCTGCCGGTTCTATGTACATGATTTCTCGCGAATGAGACTTCCACGTCGCGCCGGACCTCAGGCCGCCGGGGAGACGGCTCCCGGCGGCCTTTTCCGGCAAATCGGTGAAAGCTGCTACTTTTTCGCAGGCGGTGGTTGCCACGCGGGCTTGGGGTATAGGGGTTTGGCCGTCCGCTTCGGCCCTACGTCAATGACCTCCCAGCTCCCGTTCTGCCACTGACCTACCTCGCCGGGATGGTTCAAATTGATCCCATTGGTGAAATTAAAGGGCCCCATGGCGGTCTGGTATGTCTTTGTAGCCATGACCTCCCTGATTTTGTTGTTGTCCAGTGTCCCTGCCTCTTCAATAGCCTGCTGGAAAAACTGCAGGGACGCGTAGTAGAAGAGTGTGCCCCACCCTTCGGGCTCCATGTTCCATTTCTTGGTATACCTCTCGAAAAAGTCCTTTGCTCCGGGAGAGGTCTTGACGTTCCACGCTCCGGCACCCATGACGCCGTCGATTCCCTTCGCGCTAAACGCATCCCGATAACCCGCCAGACAAGGTCCAACCGTCATATAGAAGGCCTTGGGGCTGAATCCGACCTCCATGGCCTGTCCAGTCGCGGGGAAGGCGTTCTGCGGATAGAGAAAACCCGCAAAGGCGTCCACATTGGCCGTCTTGGCCTCCTTCAACAATGGGGTAAAGTCCTGCATATCCAGTGGAAAACTTTTAGCGGCCACGATGTTGATGCCCTTTTTCTTGAAATCCTGCCGCGCCACCTCGTTATACTCCAGACCGTGAAGGTCCTGGATATAAGCGATATACACGGTTTTCACACCGATCTCCGCAAAGACGTCAGCAAGGGCGGGCATATGGGTGTCCGCAAAACTCAATACCTGAAAGAAGTATGGAACGTCCTTCATCCTTGCCTTCAGCTTCAGGGCGCCCCCTGAACCTCCCAGAAGCACCTTCTTGTACTTGGTGGCGATAGGGGCCGCTGCAAAGATGAAGGCCGTGTCCCAGGGGCAGAAGATCAAGTCGACCTTATCCTCTACGATGGTCTTCTCGAGCAACTTCGTCATGGTGCCTATATCGCTCTTGTCGTCATACATGGTGACGTCGAGCGGGAGTTTTTTCCCATATTCCTTGATGAACAAGCCGCCCTTGGCATTGACTTCTTCAACCCACATCTTGTACACATTTCCACTGGTGACCATTACACCGGGGGCATTAACGCCCGAGAGGGAGGTCACCCAGCCGACCCGGATCTTGTCCTTTGCCTGGGCCGCCGCATCCAACGGACTGCAGAACAAGGCCACGGCCACCGAAATTGCCACCAGAACTGCAAGAAGCGTGCTTCTCTTCATCGTTTGCCTCCTTCCCTGCTTGTAGTGATTCAGGGTCATCTGATGTGAACCATTTCCTGCAAACCTTCTATCCCGTCGTTGATCTTACCTGTCCCACCTCCTTTCTCGATAGGGACGTATTCCGCCACCCTCAAGCGCTTCGTTCGCCGGCCGGTCTGACCACCCTCACCTGGCCTCCCGCGTCATTTACTTCCCCTCCACTAAAAACGGACATCTGCCAAGACGAACAAGCCGCCAATTGTCCTTAATGCCGGAGCCCATTCTAAATTCTGGGCTTTCTCCTGTACATTATACGAAAGTATTATTTTTGCCGGTTATGTTCTTCTTACGGGTAAACGAGAGGTTGAGATTATTCAGCTGGGGGGCATAGACTAAAACCGACCAGGAAAGGCGCTTCGAAGGACAAAGGGTCACTATCCCGGATCACCGTACGAACCGGCTATGGAGACGAAATCCGGATTATCCTCTAAAATCCTGTGAACCAGAGCAGTCCTGCTCTTCACCCCCATTTTTTGAAATATATTTTGAATGTGTTTCTTCACGGTTATCTCCGATATGAACAACCTCCTGGCGATTTCCGCGTTCTTCAGTCCTTGATAAGTCTGGAGTACGATGTCGATCTCCCTGTTGGTCAACTTGTAGATTTCTTTGAGCCTGGCCGGTTCGAACCCCATGGATTCATGCACTTCCTCGATGGAGACCATGAACAATTTTCCGCCGATCGACGAACCGTTTCCCAGAATTCGGGAGGAAATGTGGAAAGCCTTGAAATGATCTGTTCTTAGAACCCTGTACTTTGGCAATGCTAAACAATCTGCTCTGGATCCGCGTTCCTCGGAGATGGCGCGACAATCGTCCAACAGCCCTGAGGGCATTCGAGAGGCTTCATCTTTGTAAGGACCGCGTACCGAGAAGTCCTGACAGAATGTTCTTGCCTTCTGATTCATGTACACCGGGCGCATGGAATCATCCACAAGAATGACCCCAACAGAGACATTCTTGTCCACCAGGTTGAAAGCACCCTCCTGAACCCTGGTCTTTATCAGGAGATCGTTATGGTCCAGGGCGAAAGCCAAAAAGGGAGCCATGGTACGGAGAATGCGAACATTCTCCTCGGAAAATCCGTCCGCCTTCTCAGGTCTGAACAAAGCGATCCTGCCGTGGTACCGGTCTCCTGTGTAGAGATTGATGTAAAGCTTGTGGTGGATCTTTTGGGGTCTCAGAAAATCGCAGTAGAATCTGCTTGATACAAAGGTGCGATAGTCGATCACTTCCTCCAGACGAATCACCCTTCGCATATAGTGAGTTCCCGCAATCAGTTGAATGGGATCATATCGATGGAAGTGTTCTTTGTACTGTCTTACGTACTTCTCCTCAAGGTTGACTTCAATGCCGCCCGTGGAATCGCCCGGGAGGAAAAATACGGAGCATTCCACATAAATTTTCCTGAATAAAAGCTCCAGGATCCTGGATCTGAGCAGATTCGGCTCCAAGGCAAGATTTGCCACATGCAGGATCTCTTGAATATCTTCGAATGCTTGAGAACTGTCTACCATCGGTTTCTCCACGGCAGAAGCCGTGCCCGTTCAATCCAAAAAAGGGAGAGTGTTCCATGCATGAGAAAATGATCCACAACGATGCGGCGCCGGAAACGCTTCCACGTCAGCTCCTTTGCCCGAGCGAGGTGGAAGTGAGAAAGAGGCCCGAAGGGAGCCGGGTTTCAGGAAGCGGGACTTGTATCCGCCCCTGCTGAGACAGTAATAGGTGAACCTCATGGGCACCATTCCGGAATTGGAGATTACAGCACAATCAGGAGAGACTCTGACGATGAACTTGCGTCGGGCCTTATTCTGCAAGCAGGTGATCGCTTTGACAAGGGCTTCCATAAGGGCCCTGAACTCCTAAGGCCAGTTTCTCGAAACAATTGGGTTAAGGTATTCAACTATAGGTTGTTTTGGTTTCTCTGTCAAAAAGAAAGCCAGGGTATTCCAGCCGATCACGCGCGTGTTGCCGAGCACGCTTCACGGCTATTCACCGTCACCTGCACCCCCACGGATCAGGGTCGTGCTGGAAATATCGCCGCGAGAGTCCGGGGGACACAAAAACAGAGCCCCCCTGACCGGTAACAGGAAAGCTTGTCCAAAGGGGAAAATGGGAAACGGCACCCCTCCCTCTTATTCCTTCTTGTCATCCGGTTCGGAGGAGGACGTCCAGGGACTCCGGAAAGGACAGAGCCCCTGGAACAACGCCGAGCCGCACCTATTTCTTAGTATAGATGTTGCGTATCGGCGTGAGACCCACTTTCACGACCTTGCCCTTCTGTATCTGGTCGATGCGCACCTGATCGACGCCCTGGATATCGCCCGGACCATAGGTAATCGGCGTGCTGCTGATCTCCCCGGTGTCGAGATTCTTGATCATGTAAAAGCCCTTCTCCAGTACGTCACGACGGGTCAGCTTATCAACGGGCAGGGCTTGCATGGCCAGCCGCAGCGCCTCGACCTGGATCATGGCCTCGAGAATCCCTCCCTGGTACATGATGTTGGTATTCATTTTCTGGGGGTGATATTTCTTCTGGATATCGAGCATGAACTTCACCCCGGCGGAAGGATCATCCCAGTTGGGGAAGCTGCCGGCGCAGACGTACCCGTCACCCAGTTCCCCCATGGCGGGGGCAAATATGCCACCGTGACCGGGCGAAGCGACGCCAAAGGTCATTTTGTGCTGCTGGAAAGGCCCCATCCCCAGTCTGACCATCTCCTTTACCGTCGGCTGCGAGCCTGGGTTGATCATCACACCGAGGGCAAGATCGACATTTTTTTCCTTGAGCCAGGTGAGCTGGGTAGTCGGCGGTGAGGTAGGCACCAGCGGCACATACTGGGTGCCCACAAACTCATATCCGATCTTCTCCAAATACGCTTTCATCTCGGGGATCTCGATCGACCTGCCCATGGCATTGTCCGCGGTCAGATAGGCGACCTTCGGCTTCCTGGTCTCTTTCCAGTTCCCCTTGAACCAGTCGGCGACGGCGGCGATGCAATCGGTATATATGGGGTAATAGGTGAAGATGCTTTGGGGCGGCGTCAGGAGGTACGATCCGGTGGCCATGCTCGTGGCACCCATCTTGTCCTCCCACATTCTGTCTTTGAGAGCCAGCGCGATGGGAGACCCCGATATCCTGCCGACCAGCATCCCCTTGGCCTTGAGCTCCTCGTAAATGGGCATGGCCTTGGCCGGTTTGAGCTCATCGTCCCGCCACAGGACCTCGAGTTTCACATCGGCGGGAAATTTCTCTTTACGCCACGGCGCCATGTTTTTTGTTTCATTCACGTATTTCACATAATCCTCTATGCCCAACAGCACTGCCGCCGAATCCTCGGCAAAGGGCCCGGTCAAGGACTGGGTGCCGCCGACATAGAGCGTCTTCTGCGCATGAGCGCTGACCGGCAGTAACAGCGCTGTCACCATGAGAACGATCGCGCCGGCTGCTGCCATCCATCTCGTCTTGGCCATCTCTTCCCTCCTTCTCTATAGGTCATGATTTTGGTTGACATCCTCCAGCCCCCTGCATCTGCAGATCCTTGCTCCTCCTTTCCCCTCATGTGAATCTCTCGCCCGCTTCGCGAGAGACCACAGAGTTCCAAGAGTGAAAACTTGACCTGTTTTTGCCAAAAAACAGGTCAAACTCTTTTTTGAGAGCACAGACAATAAACGGCCTCTTGATTCTGCCCTTGACGATTATACCAGCTCACTCTGTGTGCTCAGTGAGATAAATGCAAACTCTTTCCTGCTCCCAGCGGGTCACGCCTCCTTTACTCCGCTGCTTCATGAGAGAAGGGCCAGAGCCTGAAGTAGGCCCTGATCATCTCCCAGCGGTGATGCAGGCCTCGCGGTTCAAAGATGAGGAAGAGGATGATGACCAATCCGTGGGAGATGAGGGCCAGTGAGGCGGCTGCCTGAGGAGCAACGATTGCGGACAGGATCGGTCCGGCAATGGTGACGAGCTCATCCATCAGTTTGAGGGCGACGGCACCAAAGATTGCCCCTGTGGTGCTGCCCATCCCCCCCACGATGAGCATCCCCAGATACCATACGGAATCCATGAAGGGAAACTGGTCTACGCTGGCGAAGCTGTAGTAGTGAATAAGCAGTGCCCCGGCCACGCCGGCATATACACAGCCGATGAAAAAGGCCTGCAGTTTGTAGTTCCAGAGACTGATCCCCATGACCTCGGCCGCCAGGTCGTTGTCCCGGATGGCGATGAAGGCCCTGCCCGCCCGGGTTCGCACGATGTTCTTGGCCAGGAGCGTGGCCAGGCAGGCAAGAACCATCACCACGTAGAAATAGTTGGTCTTGGTGCCGAGGGAGATACTCCCGATCGCAGGTCTGGGGACGCTCAGCCCGTCCGTTCCGCCGGTGATGGGGCGGAGCTGGATGATGGTCCAGATGATGATGAAGTGTGCGGCGATGGTCGCCATGATGAGATAGAAGCCCTTGATCTTCAAGGAGGGCAGGCCGAAGATCAGACCTGCTATTCCCGCGGCGAGGGCGCCACAGGGGAGGGCCGCCCAGAACGGCAGGCCGAGCTTGGCGCACAAGATGGCGGAGGTATAACCGCCGACCGCCATGAAGCCTGCATGCCCGATGGAAATCTGACCGCAGTACCCGGTCAGGATATTGAGCCCGTGGACGCTGATCACGGCAATCCCCATCATGGTCAGGATAGTGAGGATCCTGTCGCTCAAAAAGAGCGGGCAGGCGAAAATCAGGACGACGAAGGAAGCCACGATCACCCACTGCAGTCCGGAGTGGAAGATGGCCATATCCTGCGCGTAGTTTTCGTGGAAGGTTCCGGTGCGTAAGCCCATGGGTCAAACCCTCTCGATGGTGACCAGGCCGAACAGACCATGCGGCCTGAAGATGAGCACGATGATCATCACAATGAAGGGGAAAACCTGGGAGAGTCCGCCGCCGGGCAGCAGCGGGTCCAGGTACCCGGCAGCGACATTTTCCAGCATCCCGAGGATGATTCCGGCCAGAATGGCCCCGCCGAGGGAGTTCACGCCGCCCAGCAAAACGACTGCGAATGCCTTGAGCCCGATACCGGCCAGCTCCATATTGGCTCCGGAGACACCCCCTAAAAGGATGCCGCCGATGACGCCGACCACGCTGGCGATGACCCATGAGACGGCATAGACGGTTGTGGGCTTGATGCCCACACTTTGCACCACCTGCAGATCCTCGGCGGTGGCCCTCATGGCCAGCCCGATCTTGGTGTAGCGGAAAAGGAGCATGAGGGCGACCATACAGATGATGGAGACGATGAGCCCGATCAAAGACTCCGAGGGTACGGATATCGAGCCGAGCTTCAGGTTCAGGGTCGGCAGCATTCCATGGTAGGCTTTGTATTCGGCGCCCCAAATCAGGGTTGCCAGCCCTCCTAATACCGTTGAAAGGGCTATGGTCATCATGACGACGGCCAGCACGGGTTGACCCACCAGCGGACGCAGCATCAGCCGCTCAATCAGCAGGCCCATGATGACCGCCGTTGCGATGGAGAGCAGCAGCGTCGCCCATACCGGCAGGCCGAGCGGCACCAGAAAGGTGTAGCCGAGGTAGCCGCCGATCAGAACAAAGTGCCCCTGGGCAATGTTGAACACCTCTGAGCATTTTAGGATGATCACAAAGCCTATGGCGATGAGGGCATAGACCATGCCCTGGGCAAGGCCGGTCACGACTAATTGAAGAAAGAAGGTCATCCGCCGGCTCCTTCAACAGCCTGGATTCGAAGGGTGGTGCTAACGGTTTCCATCCGGCCGTCCCGGAGTCCCACCCGGGGTTCTATCCGCACGTCATTTCCGTTGCGGTAGATTGCATCAATAACCTGGTGGTAGCGTTCTTCCAGGATCGCTCTTCTCAGCTTCCTGGTCCGGGTCAACTCCCCCTCGTCCGGGTCGAATTCCTTGTGGAGATTGACGTATTTCCTCATCCTGGAGCCGACGGGCAACGTGCGGTTGACCCGATCGATATCGTGTTTTACCAGGTCGTAAACCTCTTGTGTTTGGGCGAGTTCCGTGAAAGTCGTGAATGCCATCCTCCTCTGTCCGGCCCATCTCGCGACACTATCGTAGTCGATGATGACGACGGCCGACGCATACGCCCTCCCGGGGCCGGCAAGGACCCACGCATCCTTGATATAAGGGCTGAACTTCAGCCGGCTTTCGATCAGCTGGGGGACAAGGGTTTCTCCGCCGGCCAACGGAACCAGGTCCTGCTTCCTGTCCACAAATACAAGGTGCCCGTCATCCCTGATGCGACCGCAGTCTCCGCTGTGGAACCAGCCGTCCTTGAGCACCTCGGCGGTCTTGTCCGGTTCCTTGTAGTAACCGGCGAAGGTGCCGGGCGACCGGCAAAGAATCTCTCCCTCATCACTGATTTTTACCTCGGTTCCCTCATGAGCGGGACCGATCGTGTCCAAACGGATATCCTCATTCCTGGCACCGGCAAGGGTTCCTCCCTCCGTCGAACCAAAGAGGCTCTTGAGAGGGAGATTGAGAGCATGGTAGAACCTGAATGCATCCGGGCTGAGAATGGCCGCGTTGGAATAGCAGATTCTGGCGTTCTGGAGTCCGAGGCTGCGCCGGATCGATCTGAACAGGGCAACATCGGCGAAGGCATAGAGCAATTTTTGAAGCTGGCTCCGGTTCTTTCCCTGAAACTTCCGATCCGCAGCCGCGTAACCGATGGGCATGAGCAGTCGGAAGGTATACCGGTTCAGCCCATTTGCCCCTAAAATCCGTGCATTTACCAGAGATGCCTGGCTCTCCCAGAGACGAGCCCCGTGGAATACGATGCTCGGGCCTGTTTCCCGGGCATCCCGCTGCTGGGTCTCCGGCCCTTCGGCAAAGTTGAGGGTGCAGGCCGAAAGGAGGTGACAACCGATTCCGAGCCACTGTTCGTTGATCCAGACGGGAGGCAGGAAGGGGACGACATTGTCATTATCCTGCCACCGGTCGAGGCGGAGGTGATGCTCCGCGCCGGCCCTCAGGGTCCGGTAGGTGTGGACCGCCGCCTTGGGCGAATCGCCCGTTGTTCCTGAAGTGTAAACGATGGCGCAGACATCGTCGGCCTTGCCGGTTTCCACATTCCGCTCAAAAAGACCCGGGTGTTCCACGTCGTATTTCTTCCCCAGTTCCAGGACATCTCTGTACCCGATCAGGCCCGGATCGTCATAGTGGGCCAATCCTTTATAGCTCCAATAAATGACCTTTTTGAGTGAGGGGAGGTCGTGCTTGATCTGGAGCAACTTGTCGACCTGCTCCTGGTCCTGAACGATGGCGAACCTGGCGTCGGAATTCTCCGCAATGGTTTTTGTCTCCGCCGGCGTCAGTTCCGAATAGGCACCCACGGAGACACCATGGTCAGCCTGGGCAGCCAGTTCGGCATAATACCATTCGGGCGTATTGTCTCCGACGATCAGCAGCTTGTCTCCGCGCTCGAAACCGAGCGACAGCAGCCCCAGAGCCAGGAACTTCGTTTGAAGGTAGTAGTCCTTCCATGTGTAAGGCTGCCAGATACCAAAGTGCTTATGGCGCATCGCCCTGTGGGTATCGCCGTACTTCTCAAAGTTGTGCTTGAGTACCTTGGGCCAGGTATCACCTTTGGCTCGATGGGCTAGGTTCATTCGAAGCTTGTTCACTTTCAAAGCCTTCTGAAGGACGATTTAGTGCCACAGCCAAATTCGAATATCGAAATCCGAAGCTCGAAACAAATCCAAAGCACAAATCAAGAATGTTCAAAACAGAAATGGCGAATCCGTGGTCTTCTCATTTGAATTTTGAGATTGGACATTGTTTCGGATTTCGTGCTTCGGATTTCGGATTTGCTGCCTACCCAAGCCACCTTTTCTTTCGCCGGTAGTGCTTCACTTCACGATAGCTCTTCCTGGATCCGACCGCCGACAACCCCAGATAGAACTCCCGGATATCGTCATTATCCCTCAGCCTGTCGGCGGGACCACCCATGACGATCTTGCCGTTTTCCATCACATGACCATGATCCGCAATGCCGAGAGCGGCCCTGACATTTTGTTCCACCAGGAGGATCGCCATTTTTTGGTCGACGCTGATTTTCTTGATAATCTGGTAGATATCCTCCACCATCAGCGGAGCGAGGCCCAGCGAAGGTTCGTCCAGGAGCATGAGCTTCGGGCTTGCCATGAGCGCTCGGCCGATGACCAGCATCTGCTGTTCACCTCCAGACAGATAGCCGCTCATTCGCTGACGCAGAGCTCTGACTTTGGGGAAGTAGCCAAGGACCATTTCCAGGTCTCTCTTGACCCCGGCCCGGTCGTTTCGGCAGTAAGCCCCGACCAGGAGGTTTTCCTCCACGCTGAGGTGCTCAAGAACTCTTCGCCCCTCCATGGCCTGACTGATCCCCATCGCCGCAATCTTGTCAGGACCGAGCCCCTCGATTGTCCGGCCTTCGAATTTAATCCTGCCTTCGGTTACCTCTCCCTCTTCTGTCTTCAGCATCCCGGATATGGCCTTCAGCGTCGTTGTCTTGCCCGCCCCATTTGACCCGAGGAGGGCGACAATCTCCCCCCCGCCGACCTCCAGGGACACGCCCCTCAGCACCCGGATGACTTTCATATAGGAAACTTCAATATTGTGTACCTGCAGCATGCGCTCCCCGATACAGGATCCAGGATGCCGGATCCAGGATGAAAGAGTTTAAGGGGATACAAGATGCAAAATCCAGGATTCAGGATCCCGGACAAAATGAGTGCACGAGATGATTCATGTTGCAGGAATCAGGACGTAAGAATTCCAGGTACCATGCTTTTTTCTTGCCTGCATCCTGTATCATGCATCCTACCTCTTGAAACCATCCTGCATCTTGTATCCTGGATCCTGGATGCACCTATTTGCCTTTCCCCAGATAGGCCGTGGTGACCGCCGAGTTCGTGCTGACTTCGGCAGGGGTGCCTTCGGCGATTTTGCGTCCGAAATCAAGGACCGTGATCTTGTCCGCAAGGTCCATCACGACGCCCATATCGTGCTCGACGAGGATGATACTTCTGATCCCGTCCCTCAGAACGGGTGTATCCGGATAGGTGCCGCCCTGACCCTCGAACACATCCAGGATAAACCGGGCGATATCCTCCTTTTCCTCCAAGTTCATGCCGGCCATGGGTTCGTCCAGAAGGAGCAGCTTCGGCTCCAGGGCGAGGGCTCTTGCCAGTTCCACCCTTTTTCGCATGCCATAGGGCAGGAGGCCTACGATCTTTTTTCGAATGGGAGCTATTTCCAAAAAATCGATGATTTCTTCGACGGTCTGACGGTGCCTGATTTCCTCCCTTCGGGCCCAGCCGTAGTAAAGCGCACCCGTAAGAAAGTTCTGCTTCATGAGCACGTGACGGGATGCCATGATGTTGTCTTGGGTGCTCAGGCCGGTGTAGAGTTCGATGTTCTGGAAGGTTCTTGCAATACCGAGACGGGCCAGCTTGTCCGGCCGCAACCGGGTGATTTTATGGCCCTCAAAATAGATCTCCCCCCTCTGAGGTTTGTAGAATCCGTTGATGCAGTTCAGAAGAGCGGTCTTCCCGGCGCCGTTGGGACCGATTATGGCCATGATCTCGTTCTCCCGGATGTCCAGGCTCATGTCGGACAGGGCATTGACGCCGCCGAACTGGAGTAAAAGGTTCTCGATGCGCAGTTTGACTTTGTTGCCCGGCGGCACATTTCCGGACTGTGACGGAAAAGCGGCGGTATCGTCGCTGAATAAGGGAGTGCTTTTGAAAAAACCGGATTTCACAGAATTCCTCATGGGAAAGAGATCTGCGAATTGGGGAACCCTCGGCCGTGAATCCGGCGTGGGCTCCAGTCGGGCCCACTTTACATTCCGGGCCTTTTCGTTTTCATGTTTCCTTTGCGGCGAAATACCGTATGCTGGTTAAGCGTTCTGTCTGCGACCTGGACATTGTTTGTGATCAAGCGTCTGATCTTACTCAGGAGGTAGAGCTTTTCCTCATTGGAAAAATCCTTTACCAGGAATTCCACCCATTCATCTTTTTCTTTTTCGATCCTCTGGAGGGTTCTTCTTGCCTTGGGGGTAATTTCGAGCATGGTCACCCGCTCATCTTTGGGATCGGACTTCCGGAAAATGAAACCGCCTTTTTCAAGCCTCTTCGCAATTCCCGTCATGTTGGCACCGGGAACGAGCATGATCCGGCTCACATCGCTGATCTTGTTATGTCCGTCATTTGAGGCTTCGAGAACCCGAAGAATGTTATATTGGGGGAAGGAAAGGCCATAGCTCTTGAACAATGCGGAGTGCGCTCTTTTAAAGATCTCCGCAGCCCTCACAATGGCCATCAAAACCTTTTCGTCCGTGCTCAGATTGCTCTTGTAGTTGAGGTCGGGTGCCATTGGGTCTGGTTTATCCCGTGCGGAATTGAAAGTCAATATGTGATATGTCAACATGTTGAATGTTCAGGAAGGAGTGCACACATCAGATAACCTGCAACGATCTGTACAAAAATTTCCGACCCCGCCCTTGACTCGTGTTTGACAGAACAGGGTCTTTTTGAGTATGGATAAGACTGCAAGAGAGGGCTACATCGAACGGAGGATGTCAGGATGATCATCGTGGGTGAACTCATTAACTCGACGCGGAAACCGGTGGCATCGGCAATCGAGAACCGGGATGCGGAAACCATCAGGAAACTGGCCAGGGATCAGGCGGATCAGCAGGCAGGATACATCGACGTGAATGCCGGTGCATTCGAGGGGAAGGAGGCCGAATACCTCAAATGGCTGATCCAGGAGGTCCAGGCCGAGGTGGACCTCCCCTGTTGCATAGACAGCCCGAGCCCCAAGGCCATTGAGGCCGGCCTCTCGGTTCACCGCGGCACTGCCATGATTAATTCCATTTCGCTCGAAAAAGGCAGGGCCGAGAGCCTGCTGCCGTTGATCGCGGGTACGGATCTGAAGGTCGTCGGCTTGTGCATGAGCGACTCCGGCATGCCGCGAACGGCGGAAGACAGGGTCAGGATTGCCGATACGCTTGTGAATCTTCTTTTGAAGAGCAACCTGAAGCTCGAAAACCTCTTTATGGATCCCCTGGTCCAGCCCGTATCCACCGACCAGACATTTGGCAGAGAATTTCTCGCGGCCGTGGAGAAGATCATGGCCCTCTTTCCCGGCATTCATACCATCTGCGGGCTCTCGAATATCTCATATGGGCTTCCCCTCAGGAAATTCCTGAATCAGACTTTCATGACCATGGCTATTGCCAAGGGGTTGGATGCGGCGATCCTGAACCCGCTGGACAAGGCTATGATGGCGAACATCCTGGCCGCTGAAACCCTCGCCGGAAGAGATCGCTTCTGCATGAGTTTCATAAAGGCTTATAGAGGGGGCCGGCTGGCGGGCTAGACCTTGGGCTATGACCTCTCTGTCGAAGAAACAAAAGATCAGCCACTAAGACACTAAGACACTAAGAAAGAAAACAAGTCATGACTTGGTGTCTTCGTGTCTTGGTGGCAGAGGAACTGAAAGGAGAACATCGGTGACGGAAACATTGATTCATGCGCTGGTTGAAATGCAGGAACCTGAGGCGCTGGAACAAGCGCGACAAATGCTGAAGCAGGGAATCGATCCCATGAAGATCCTGGAGAGTTGCTCCAGGGCAATGGAGATCGTGGGAAAGCGTTTTGAAAAGGGGGAGTATTTTCTTCCCCATCTCATGATGGCCGGTGAGATGTTGCAGCAGATCTCCGAGATGATCAAACCGCTCATCAAGGATGCAAAGACAAGTGAGGCGAGCGGAAGGGTCTTGATCGGAACAGTCAAAGGGGATATTCACGACATCGGGAAAAACATTGTCCGCTTTCTCCTGGAGGCCAACGGCTTCGAGGTGCGGGATATCGGCATTGATCAACCGGCTGAAAACTTCGTAAACGCCATCCGCGAATTCGACCCGCAGGTGGTGGGCATGAGCGGCCTGCTGACCCTGGCCTTTGACTCCATGAAGGAGACAATCCAGGCCATTGACGCGGCAGGGCTTCGACAGAAGGTCCGGATCATGATAGGGGGGGGCCAGATTACGGAAAACGTAAAGGAGTATACCGGGGCCGACGCGTTCGGCTCGGACGCTTTGGCCGGTGTGAGGCTGACGAAAGAGTGGATCGGAGGGAGATAGAATGAAAGAGAGATTCCTCGAAGTTTCTGCGGATGCCGAAAAGAGGCTGGAGACACGGTTTGCCGATTGGATTTCCGGAAAAGGCGTTCCCTTTGAAAATGCGGCTGCGGAGAGGGCGTATCAGGAGCGGGCGACATTGATGAGGGATGCAATCCAGCTCAAGAAAACCCCCTCCCGTATTCCAATCTGTCCCTCGGCAGGATTTTTCCCCATGGAATATGCAGGGATCAGCGCGTACGATGCCATGTACGACTACGAGGCCCTCGGGAGGGCCTGGGACACCTATCATCGGGACTTCGCTCCGGATGCGTATACCGGCCCCGCCACGATCGTTCCGGGCAAGGTATTGGACACGCTGGACCTGAAGCTTTACCAGTGGCCGGGGCATGGCGTGTCCAAGGAGCGGGAATACCAGTTCGTGGAAGACGAGTATATGAAGGGGGAAGAATACCAGGATCTGATCGACGATCCGACCGGGTTCTTCCTCAACGTCTATTTCCCCCGGATCTTTGGTTCTTTGAAACCCTTTGAAACCTTCCCTCTCCTGCCGCCTGTCAACGAGATCCCTCTGGTTCCTCCCATGAGCATTCCTTTTGCCGCACCGGAAATGAAGGCGGCCCTGGACTCCCTCTCCCGCGCCGGAGAAGAATCCCTCAGGTGGAGAAATGCCGTCCGGGAAATTTCCGGCCGCAATATGGGAAAGGGATATCCTGCCTTCTCGGGCGGCATGACCAAGGCTCCCTTCGATGTGGTGGGGGACAGCCTTCGGGGCACAAAAGGGGTCATGCTGGACATGTTCCGACGCAAGGATGAGCTCAAGGAGGCTTGCGAGCGACTGACCCCAATCATGATCAAATGCGGGGTGGCCGCCTGCCGTGCGACCGGGCATGTCATGCCTTTTATTCCTTTGCACAAGGGTGCGGACGGCTTCATGTCCCAGGAGCAGTTCAAGACTTTCTACTGGCCGACCCTGAGGAAACTTATCATCGGCCTGATCAACGAAGGGCTGGTGCCCCAGCTGTTTGCGGAGGGCGCCTACAACGAGAGGCTGGAATCCATCTGCGACATTCCCAAGGGGAAGGTTCTCTGGTGGTTCGACCGGACCGATATGAAAAAGGCCAAAGAAACAGTCGGCCGGGTGGCGTGCATAGCCGGAAACCTGCCTCTTGATCTCTTGTGCACGGGCTCGGTTGAGCAAGTCACCAGAACTAGCAAAGAGCTGATCGATGTCGCGGGGGCAAACGGGGGGTTCATTTTCTCAACAGGCGCCGGCATGCAGGGCTCCAAGCCGGAAAACGTACGGGCCATGATGGATTTCGCAAAAAGATACGGCGCAGGCGAACGATGAACCTGTTCTTGTTATATCACCATTGACATAAAAGGAAGCATGATTACCTTCGGCCATGCAAATTAAGGAAGGGGGTGAACATGATGACGAGAATGCTTGTACCGCAACTGGCGACAGTACCCGCAGAAAGGGCACTCGATCGCGTCTGCGAGTGGATCAATTCCAGGAACATCCTGTGCGAGGACTGGACGCCTGATTCGGATGTGGCGGAAACAGAGAAACACTATGTGGTCACAATGGAGCTGCCCGGCATTGACATGAAAAAGGTGGATATCACTTTTGATGACGGTGCCATCAGGGTGAAAGGCATAAAGGATAAAGAGACATCCGAAGGGGAATGCTGCCACTGCTCCGAGAGGTTTTTCGGGGCTTTCAACCGAACGATCCGGGTCGGCGGCAATGTGGACCGTGACAAGATCGAAGCGAGCTACAAAGACGGGGTTCTGAAACTGGTTCTTCCCAAAACGGAGGAAAGCATCCCCAAAAAGATAGAGATTCATTGAAAGGATCGGGGTTTCGTCGGGTGAAGAAATGCGAGGGCGCAGCCGGATTCAAGGCGCGCCCTTTTTCGTCTTGAATTCATGGACAACCGGCGAATCCTCCACAGGCCAGAACCCTTTTTCCCGATTCTCCCCACCATGGAAAGCGACATAGCTATACCTTCCATAGTGCGTCACCTTCCGTGCGACAATGCCCGCATCTTTCATGGAGAGAGGATGGAAAACCGCCACCACGCGATTTTCCCGGGCGGGATGCCTGAACACCCCGAAGAAGGCATCGGAGGGGTTTTGGTATGCCCGGCCGGCCAGTGTAAAACCCCCTTTTTCAAGACGCGTACCTGCAGGCATTCCTGGCAACAGCCCCTCATTCATGGGCATGCCTATTAGGATGATATCCCGCGATGAAAACAACTCCGGCTCCAGGTCTTTCTCGGACACAATCCGGTACTCTTTCAGACCCAAGCCACGGGCCAGAGTCCCGGCCAGAGTCTTTAACTGGTCTGCGCTTCCTGTGGGCAGGACCAGGAGGACAGAAGGAGAACTCTTGAGCAGGTTGACGGCAGGCGGAATCTCTGTCGGATCCAATCTTCTGAGCAGGTCAAAGTCCGGATCGAGAGCCAGCCGCCCGGGGGTGGATGAGCAATCAAGATTTAACCGCGTGCAATCATCGGAAAGCGCGATCTTATGCATTGTGCGGGAGGTCTCGCATTCAAGGAATCCATCGATGTTCAGGTTGAATTGCTCTTGTCCCTGACAGAGGCCGGCCACGATCTTCCAATTACCATTCGCCGGGAAGGCACGGACATTCTCCAGATAAATCTGAGGAGCGCCTCTGCGAAAGATCCACTGGTCAAAAAAGCGCTCCAGAGACATCTTGGATTGTGTCTCGAAAATACTCTGAATGTCCTTCCATGAAGTCTGAAGGAACAACCTGCTCCGGTAAAGCTCCCGGAGAGCACCCCAGAAAGCTTGTTCCCCGACTGTCCTTCGGAGCATGTGAAAAACCATGGCTCCCTTGTCGTATCCAATTGCCTTGCTCAAGGGGTCGACCCTTCCCGTGAATTCGGAAAGGGGGAAATCAGTTCCGGGTGGTGCGAGCATGGTGTAATTGCGAATCGCCTGCATCCGGTACTTCCTGGCCTCGTCCTCGGATTCCCTCTCCTTGTAGAGGTAATCGGAGACATAGGTCGTAAGCCCTTCGCTCCAGTTGCCCAGGTCATAGTCCACGTATACGCCGTTTCCCCACCAGGAGTGAGCGATCTCGTGTCCGAGGCTGGTCTGGATAAGAAAAGGCAACCTCAGAACAGAGCTCCCGAGAAGCGTATAAGAGGGAAAGCCGTATCCGGTCGGGAAGAAATTTTCCACCACCGCAAACTTGGGGAAGGGGTAAGGCCCGAAAAGGTCGGAATAGAATCGAACGTAATCCGCCGCTGCATTCATATAGGCGGCGGCTAGCGGGCGGCTCTCAGGGAAGAGGTAGAGGCTGACGATCACGTCTCCGGCAGTCTGCTCATGAATCTCATAGGCTGCGGCCGAGAGGGTAAGACCCTCTACCGGGTGCTCGATCAGCCACTCGGAAACCATCGTCTCCCCGATTGCTTTATGGCCGAGGCTGCGGCCGGCCGTGACCGCAAGGATGTTCAGGGGCGCTTTGACTGTAAGCCTGAAAGTCGCCCGGCTGCCCTTCAGTTCAGGATACCATCCGGCGCCGGAGAGGAGAAAGACCCCCTGTTTTGTGATGGTAGCGGTCACTCCGAAGCCGGGGTTATCCACATTGGCAGGGTCAACAGGCACAGGATCGTTGAAAATGGCCTCGTAAATAAGCTCGACCTCTACAGGCTGTCCATGCTCGCGAACCTCTACCGGCAGAATGATTTCTGAGTTTGAAAACTTAACGGCACGATCCTGTCCGTTCAACAGGATCCTTGTCACTTTGGCGCGATCGGAAAGACGGAAGGATAACTCACGCCGGTCACCCACCCGGATGCGCATAAGGTCTCTCCCTACGAGCTTTTGCTCTTCCGGGAACAGCAGAATTTCGAGGCGGTGATCGATCGGGACCGCATCAGCACGTGAAATCCCAGAGAGGATCGTCAGGCTGAACCCGAACGTTAAAGCGGCCGCCGTCGGAATGAGCTTGCGAAACATCAAGGAGTCGGCCATCAGCGTATTCCCACCCTTTCACCGGTATTTTCGTCAAGGGTAAGCACTTCGATCAGCTTGTCAAAGAAGCTCTCTGCAACGTGTTTCGACTTGGGAGGAGGTTGTGAAAGCGCCCGGCTATAAAAAAGGGATCAGACTTTCAGCGGATTCTGGGGAGCAGAATATCGAAGGCGGTTCCCTTTCCCGGTTCGCTGGAGACCTGGATGGATCCACCATGACCCTGCACGATCCCGTGCACCACCGCCAATCCCAAACCTGTGCCGAACCCTTTCTCCTTTGTCGTGAAGTAGGGTTCGAACACCTGTTTCATCGTGCTCTCGTCCATACCGGAACCGGTGTCGGTCACTCTGAGCCTTACAAAAGGAACGGACTTCGAATCAGGAGAAGAGGGTTCGTCTGTGGGTTTCTCCACAGTCCGAAGGGAGATCTCCAGGACGCCCTCATTCTTCATGGCATGGGAGGAGTTGATGCAGAGATTCATCAGCACCTGGTGGAGCTGCGTAGGATTGGCAAGAACAAGCCCCGCATCGGATTCCACGTTGAGGCGGACCTCTATGGTGGAAGGCAGCGTCGACTTGATGAACTGAACGGCTTCCAGTACAACCTTATTGATGGGAATTTCCGCCTTCTCCTCGTTCCCCTGGCGGCTGAAGACAAGAATCTGACTCACCAGCTCCCTTGCCCGATTGCTCGCCTGGAGGATCTGCTCCATGCTTTGCTTCACACGTTCGGGATCGTTTAGATGAAGAATGGAGATTTCGGCGAGGGCCTTGATGCCGCCCAGGAAGTTGTTAAAGTCGTGAGCTATTCCCGCGGAAAACTGTCCAAGAGCCCTGAATTTTTCTATCTTCGCCAGCTCTCGCTCCATCCGGCTTCTTTTCTCATATTCCTCCTTGAGCTCGCCGTAGAGCCTCGCATTCTCTATGGCCATGGCTGCCTGGGAAGCGAAGATGCTCAAGAGGAGCGCGTCGTCATCGGTGAAGGAGGTCCCGTCAGCCTTGTTGATCACCTCCAGCACGCCGATCAATTTTGTCTTCGCCTTGAGTGGAACAGCCAGGATGGACTTGGTTTCAGCTCCTGTGATTCTGTCTACCTCAGAGTAAAATCTCGGGTCCTGCTTTGCATCGGGCACCACGACGGTCTGCTCATGCTCCGCAACCCATCCTGCAATGCCTTTACCCCGCGGTATCCGGTTATCCACGAGCAAATCGGCGGTCGGTCCGGTAGGGACGCTGAATACGAGATCGCCGGTTGTCTCCTCCACCAGCATCAGGGTGCTCGCCACCGATTGCGTCACTTTGTTGGCATGTTTCATGATCAGCCCGAGGACTTCCACGAGATTCAAGGAGGAATTGACAACCGCGCCGATGTCCAGTATGGAGCAGAGGGCTGTACTCGCGAGTGTGCGAAACCTCCCCAGGGTTTCATCCTGAACGGCCAGCGCCTCATCGAGCTGCGATTGAGTGATATAGCCCATTTCGAAGAGAATCTGCCCAATGAAAGGCATTGATGCCACTTCCTTGGCCAATCTCGCCTCGGACACGAGCCTCGCCCTGTCGAGTCTCTCTGGAAGAATGGCGACCTCGGAGATCTTCTTCTGCTGCTGGAGAGCGGCTTCGAGTTCGGCCGGTGTCACGAACCCCATGTCGGACAGGATCTCGCCTATCAATTTTTTCAGCGCCATGACTGCACCATTGGGCGGCCTTCATCCGGAAACGAAAAGATTCCCGATCCTATCACGCAAAATCGGGGGAGTCCACTCCGGTACGCGCTTTGGCCAAGACTCGAGACCACTGAATTGCCGCTCACCAAAAGAGATTGTTCCCTTGCCTTCGTCCTAAAGGTTTTGCATACTTGATCCCCGGCTCCATCCGGCATGGAGCCGGGTATCAGCAGTTTTCATTAGAGAGGAATTCCTTTGTCTGGTTCTCAACCTTTCAGTTGCCCTCACCACCACCACTTTCTCTCGGATCAACACCGGACCAATGAGCGCCGAACTTGGGTGGTGATTGCTCTGACCTTCTCGACGATGGTCGTGGAAATCGTATCAGGCCTTTTCTTCGGCTCCATGGCGCTCCTGGCCGACGGCTGGCACATGGCAAGCCACGCTTCGGCTCTGTCCATTACGGCACTGGCTTTTTACCTTGCTCGAAAACATAAGGACAATGGAAAGTTCACTTTCGGAACCGGCAAGATCGGCGATCTGGCCGGTTTCAGCAGCGCCTTGCTCCTGGTGCTGATCGCGCTCTTCATGTGCTACGAATCCGTTCAGCGTTTTACGAGCCCTGTGACCATTCACTTCAACGAGGCGATCTTTGTCGCTGTGATCGGGCTGGTTGTAAACCTTTTGAGTGCTGTGCTTCTCAAGGAGCATCACACCCATGAAGACTCGGGTTATGCCGATCATCACACCCATCATGACCACAATCTCCGTGCAGCGTATCTGCATGTGATTGCCGATGCCCTGACCTCTATCCTGGCGATTGCAGCGCTCGTCATGGGCAAATTCTGGGGCTGGGCATTCATGGATCCGATGATGGGGATCGTCGGCGCAGCGTTCATCATTCGCTGGTCATATGGACTTTTGCGCGACTCGAGCCGCATTCTGCTCGATTACGACGAGCACGGGGAGATGGCTTCTCGAATACGGAAGACCCTGGAGCAAGCGGGGAAAATCGAGGTAAATGATCTTCATGTATGGCGGCTGGGACCGGGGCATTATAGCGCAGTCGCTGCCGTGAGTTCAGGGGCGCCTGTCACTCCTGAAGCCCTGAAGGCGAGTCTTTGCTCCATCCCCGGGCTGTCCCACGTGATCATTGAAGTGGATGTTGGACTGGAAATCAAGGAAAAGATATTCTCCCGCAGATCCTGAGATCCCGTGCGATCTTCCGCGGGAGGCACTGGTGGCGCAAGGGTGAACCCTGGATCTTGTATCTTGTATCCTGTTTATCCTTCCATCTTCTCGCATATCAGATCTGCAAAACGCGAGCACGAGACCTCTTCGGCTCCTTTCATGAGCCTTGCGAGGTCATAAGTGACCTTCCTGGAGGTGATCGCCTTTCCGATTCCGCTCTCGATCGCCTGGGCTGCCTCATGCCATCCCATATAGTCGAGCATCATGGCACCGCTCAGAATGACGGAGGAGGGATTCACCTTGTCCATTCCCGCATACTTCGGGGCTGTTCCGTGAGTGGCTTCGAACAGGGCGTACCCCTCCTGATAGTTGATGTTGCCGCCGGGCGCCATGCCGATTCCCCCCACCTGGGCGGCCAGGGCATCGGACATGTAATCGCCGTTCAGGTTCGTGGTGGCGATGACGTCAAACTGTTCGGGTCTCAGAAGCGCCTGCTGGAAGAAGTTGTCGGCGATCACATCCTGAATGATGATTCTGTTGTCCCCGCTCGATTCCTTGACCTGGTCCCAGGGAACGGTGAGGTCGGGATACTCCTCCATTGCAAGTTCGTAACCCCATCTCCGGAAGGCCCCTTCGGTAAACTTCTGGATGTTTCCCTTATGCACAAGCGTGACGCTTTTTCGCTTTCGAGAGATGGCGAAATCAATGGCCGCCCGGATAAGTCTGCGGCTTCCCGTCCTGCTGATGGGTTTGATCCCGACTCCTGAATCAGGCCGGATATGCCATCCGAAGGATTCTTCAAGATAGGACAGCAGGGTCTTGACCTTGTCCGTACCCGCTTCGAGCTCAAGCCCGGCATATACATCCTCCGTATTCTCTCTGAAGACAACCATATTGACTCGGTGAGGGTTCTTTACGGGACTCGGCACATCGTCAAAATAGCGGACCGGCCTCACGCAGGCATAGAGATCGAGTTTCTGCCGTAAAGCCACATTGAGGCTTCTGATCCCTCCCCCTACCGGGGTGGTGAGCGGGCCTTTGATGCCCAACCGGTGCTCCAGAAAGGCTTCGATCGTCTCATCGGGAAGCCAGGAGCCGGTCTTCCGGAAAGCCTTCTCTCCGGCGAGCACCTCCTTCCAAAGGATCTTCCTTTTACCCCCCCAGCAGATCTGAACGGCCTTATCCATTACCCTTACTGCGGCGCGCCAGATATCGGGGCCTGTCCCGTCGCCTTCTATGAAAGGGATGATGGGCCGGTCAGGAACCTTCAGTTTTCCATTCTCAAAAATGATTTTCTCTCCGATTTCCACAATCCGCTCCTTGCAGCAAACTCGACCCGAGCACCGCCGAAAGGTTTCTATTCTCACGAATGAACGAAAAGCCTGGAATTCCCAGGCTTGTGCCAGCATATCCGATCGGAAGGGCCAATGGAAGAGGAGAATGGGCCGAATGGGCCGAATCCCTCCGGCCCTCCCCCTTGCCGCCGGGACATGAGTCCCCGCAGTCAGCCGGGGATTGAGCGCAAAGAGGGATTGACACGGATGCGATTGTTCAGTTAAATCGTTTTCAGGTTGACTCATGAAATTGTCGAGAAACATAGCCGTCGCCATTATTGTCACGACCTTTTTAGGCAGTGTCTTAGGCCAGGGGCTCTGGGCTAACACGGTTTTTTGCATCAGCGGACCGGATCACGCCGCCTTCGAACCCGGACAAAATGGAAGATGTCTCCCTTCCCCCGGAGAATCCAAGGGCAGCCATCGGACGGATGGGCTCTCTTCCGGGACTGTTTGTGATCCCTGTTTCGACATGCCGTTTTGGGATTACACTTCCTGGCAGCGAAAAGCTGAAACCAATCCGATCCCGGACAATGGACTCCTGTTTTCTCCGCAGGGCACAATCCCGGACGGCTTCACCCCTTCCCTGCACCCCGCGCCAAGAACCGCACCTCCGCCATCCTCAACCCTTTTATCCCTGCGAACGCAAATCCTTATTATTTGAACACCCCCTGGTAATCTGTACAGTTAGAAGCACGGAAAAGCTCAACCTGAAAGACACCATGAGAGTGTACTGCGGTATCCGCCTGGATCCGATGCTGTAACCGATTTTCTGAAAGGGGAAAACCATGATTCGTCTGTGCACGCTGCTTTTACTGCTCTGGTTTGTCGGTCCGTTTTCTGTTCAATCTTCCCGCGCCATGACGCTGGAAGAAGCGGTGGCAACAGCCCTCAAGCATAATCCTGAGCTTCAGGAGCTTCGCCTGGAGGCCGAGGCCGCACAGGGACAGCTTGAAAAGGCCCAGCTTCCATTGATCGCAAACCCTGTCCTGGAGACGACCGGTTCCAGAAGAGAGATGGACCCCGAAGAGGAAAGAGGGTGGGTGACCAATTACGGGGTGAGACTTTCCCAGGAGTTCGAGGTCGCGGGTCAGAGGGCCATCAGGATAGACGTGGCGCAGAAAACCCTGAGCAGGGTCGATCTCGAAGTCAAAGACAGGGAGAGGACGCTGCGGTACGAGGTAAAGGACGCCTATGCAAGGGCCCTGGCCTCCAAGGAAAGGGTCTCCCTTGCCAAAGAGGTTGTAAGGCTTCGGGAAGACCTCCTCGATCTGACGAGGACAAAATACGGTGCCGGTGACGTATCCGCTCTTGAGGTGAACCTGGCCGAAGTTGAAGCAAGCAAGGCGAGGAGCGAACTGGTGTCCGAAGAACAGTCCCTTCGGGAATCCATCCTCTCCCTTCAGGGGATGATGGGAGCCGGCGGGGAACTGCTCCGCTCCGTCGAAGGGGAGCTGGCTCCTCATGTGATCCACGTCCCCGACAGGCAGACGCTTCGGAACGGCTTGAAGGAGAGACCCGATGTCAAGGCGGCCGCACTGGAGGTGGAAAGATCAAACCGGGCGGTGGATCTCGTCCGGAGGGAGGCGGTTCCCAACCCAAGTCTCGGAGGGTTTTACGATCGCGACGAGCTGCGAAGCGATGTGGGCATGGTCCTTTCCATCTCCATACCCCTTTTCGACCGAAAGCAAGGGGAGCGCAGAGAAGCCCGGGCCAAGCTGGAACAAGCGAGGATCAAAAGAGCCGGGCTGGACCTTGCAATCGAGCGGGAGTTCGACGATGCCTACACGAATCTCGTCTCCTCGCTTCGTCAATTGTCTATTTACAAGAAGGAGATTGTCGTCAAATCCCTCGAAAACCTGGATCTTCTCAACCTCGCCTTCAAGGAGGGGAAGATTGGCTTCTACGATATCCGTCTTGCACAGCGGGACGCTATCGACGTGCGGTTTGCGTACTTCGACGCGCTGCTTCGGGCGGAGCAGGCCATTAACGCTTTGGAACGAACGACCGGAGGTAACCTGAGATGAAACTCTGCATCAAACGTGAGTCCCTGTCGGCGGTGCTTGTCCCGCTCATTGTACTCGTCATCCTTTCCATGTTTCTTGTGAGCTGCGGCAAGGTAGAGAGCCCGAAGACGGCAAAGGCCGCGACAACTGTTGACCCGCACGAGAGCGATCACGACGATGATGAACCGGAGCATGCAGGGGATGTTGTGCTGTCTCCCGAGCAGATGAAGGCAGCCGGAGTGGAGGTCAAGGAGGTGACGCCGACCGGTTTCGGTGCGCCCCTGACGGCCACGGCGGTCATAGAGCCGAACAGCGACAGGATGGCCAGAATCGGGGCAAAGGTCGACGGCAGGATAGCGAAGGTCACGGCCGTGCAGGGGGAACGGGTGAAGGCCGGCCAGCCTCTCGCATATCTCGAAAGCGTGGAACTCGACCAGGCGTGGTCCGAGTTTGCGAAGGCCGGAGGGAAGCGGTCCCTGGCGGCGGCAAATCTCAAGCGGGAGGAAACGCTCTTCGAGAAGAAGATATCGCCTGAAAAGGACGTGCTCCAGGCAAGACAGGAGTTGAGCGAGGCGGAGGCCGATCTTGCCTTGAGCGCAAAGAGGCTCAGGATCCTCGGTGTGGAAGGGGCGAAGCTGGGGAACTCGTCCGATGCGGTGAAGAACAACCATCTCCTCATGGTTATCTCTTCCCCCCTTCCGGGTGTGGTCGTGGAAAAGGGGGTTACCCCGGGGGAGATGGTGAGCCCTGAGAAGGTGCTCTTCACCGTGTCCGATCTCTCGACCCTGTGGGCGGTCATCGACGTGTACGAAAAGGACCTCAGTCGTCTCAAGGCCGGGATGGAAGTGAAACTGCTTGTCGCCGCATATCCCGATACGGCGTTCAAGGGGAATATCTCTTACATAGGGGACTTCATGGATCAGAATACGAGGACGGTGAAGGCCCGCGTAACGATAGACAACAAAGAGGGGTTGTTGAAACCCGGGATGTTCGCGACGGTTTCGGTGGATTCCGTGAAGGAAGCGCTGGCTGAGAAGATCATCGCGGTTCCGGAAGAGGCGGTCTTCCTCGATGGCTCTGAAAGATACGTTTTCGTGGGAGAAGGGGAGGGCAGATTTGCCCCAAGGCGGGTTTCCATCGGCCGTGTTTCCGGTGAGACCGTCGAGATAAAGGAGGGTCTGAAGGCGGGGGACGTGGTGGTCGCCAAGGGCGTGTTTGCGCTCAAATCGGAGCTGAAAAAGGGAACGCTCGAAGTTCACGAGCATTGAGGTTCATAGCCATGCTGGAAAAAATAATCGCGGTAGTCCTGAGACAAAAAGGCACGGTCATACTCTTCTCGCTGCTCCTCGTGGGTCTGGGCGTCTATTCCTATATCAGGCTCCCCATTGACGCCTTCCCCGACGTCACGAACATCCAGGTTGAGGTGGTCGGCCGTGCCGACGGCCTCTCCGCCCTGGAGATCGAGCGATCGGTGACCTACCCGATTGAAATGGCAATGCGCGGTCTTCCGAAAGTGAAGCAGCTGCGCTCCGTCACCAAGTTCGGCCTTTCGCTGGTGACGGTGGTCTTCGATGACGATGTCGACATCTACTTTGCCCGGCAGCTCGTGTTCGAGAGACTGGCCGAAGCGAAGGAGAGCGTCCCCAGAGGCGTCGAGGTCGAGATGGGGCCGATAGCTACTGCTATGGGAGAGATCTACCAGTTCACTCTCGAAGGTCAGATGGTTTCCGACCCGAAGCAGAAGACAGAATACCTGACCGATTTGAGAACGGTTCAGGAGTGGATTGTCAATCCGCTGCTCAAAAGCGTTCCGGGGGTCAATGAAGTAAACTCCTTCGGCGGCTATTTCAAGCAGTACCAGGTGGTCGCCTTCCCGGAGAGGCTCCTGAAACACGGCATTTCGATCGACCAGGTATACGCGGCGATCGAAAGGAACAACCAGAACGCCGGAGGAAACGTACTCGAAAAACACTCGGATCAGTATATCGTCCGGGGTTTGGGACTCATCAAGGATACGGCGGACATCGAGAGTATCGTCCTCAAATCCCACGGCGGCACGCCGACCTATATGAGGGACGTCGCTGAAGTGAAGATCGGCCAGGCGGTGAGGCAAGGGGCCGCCATGATCAATGGAAAGGACGAGGCGGTCGGCGGGATCGTCATGATGCTTCGGGGGGAAAACAGCCGCGAAGTGGTGAAGAGGGTCAAGGAAAAGGTCCTGGAGATAAACGAGAACAATATTCTGCCCAACGGGATCAGGATAGCTCCCTATTACGACCGGGCCGACATCGTGAGCGCGAGCGTCGCTACGGTCAAGAAGGCGCTGATCGAAGGCGGTTTCCTCGTGCTGGTCGTTCTCTATCTGTTGCTCAGAAGCTTCAGGGCCTCCTTTGTCGTGTTGATTGCTCTCCCCCTTTCCCTTCTCTCGACATTCATTGTCATGAAGATCGCCGGGCTGAGCGCGAACCTGATGTCCCTCGGCGGGTTGGCGATTTCCATCGGCATGATCGTGGATGCAACCATCATTCAGGTGGAAAACGTGCAGAGGCATCTCAGCGAGAAGGGCCATGGGGCGAAAACCCTGACTACCGTGCTCAAGGCGGTCCTGGAGGTAAGGAAGCCGAGCATCCTCGGCGAACTGATCATCGCGATCACGTTCATCCCTATTCTCGCTCTCGAAGGAATCGAAGGGAAGATGTTCGGCCCCCTCGCTGTGACGGTCGCCATCGCCCTGCTCTCCTCGCTTGTCCTCTCGATCTTCGTGATACCGGTTTTATGTTCGATGATCCTGAAGCCGCAGCCGGAAAAGGAAAGCGTTATCATGAGGCTGGTAAAGAGGCTCTACATGCCGGTGCTCAAACGCAGCATGAAGAAGAGGGCTCTGGTTCTTTCTTCTGCCTCCGTCCTCCTTCTCCTCTCTCTTGTTACGGTGCCGCGGCTGGGGACGGAATTTATACCTATCATGGACGAAGGGGCATTCGACATGGATGTTTCCCTCCTTCCCGGCGTCTCCCTGGACAAGGCAATGGAGATCAATCGACTCGTGGGCGAGAAGCTGAAATCGTTCCCGGAGCTGGACAGGGTGGTTTCCCGGACCGGGCAAACCGGTGTGGCCCTCGATACGCGCGGTCCGGACAAGACCGCCTATGTCGGGGTGTTGAAGCCGAAAACGGAATGGAGAGGCGATCTCGGCCGGGAGGAGTTGATGGGCCGGATGCGAGAAGCCCTTGAGGTGATACCCGGGATAGGTTTTGGCTTCAGCCAGCCGATACAGTGCAGGATCGACGAACTTGTGGCCGGAACCCGCGCCCAGCTGATCCTGAGGCTTTTTGGCGAGGATATCGATAAACTGAAGACGATAGCCGATCAGATGACTCGAGTGCTCTCCAGGATAGAAGGCGCAACAGATCTCCTCGCCGAAAAGGTGACCGGTCAGCCGTATCTCACCATTGAAATCGACCGGCCGAAGATTGCACGCTACGGATTGAACATCAGCGATATTCAAAACATCGTTGAAATCGCGATTGCCGGGAAATCGGCATCCAGGTTCTATGAAGAGAACAGGAGTTTCGACATTGTCGTTCGACTGCCGGAGGCAAGCAGGAATTCCATCCAGACCATCGGGAGCATCCTGGTGCCGACGGCTGCTGGGCCTAATGTTCCTTTGAGTCAACTGGCCGGGATCTCCTTTACCGAAGGGCCGGCGCAGATCAGCCGGGATGACGGGCTTCGGAGAATCGGGATCGAGATGAATATCGAAGGGAGAGACATCGGGGGTTTCGTCGCAGAGGCGAAGCGAAATATAGCGGAAAACGTAAAACTCCCTCCGGGGTACTACATCACCTGGGGAGGACAGTTCGAGAACCAGCAGCGGGCCATGGCCAGGCTGATGATCATCGCACCCGTTGCCGTGGGGCTCATTCTTCTTCTTCTCTTCGCGACGTTCAGATCCGTCAGACTCGCCCTCCTGGTCATCCTCAATCTGCCCTTCGCGCTGATCGGCGGCGTCTTTTCGCTATGGCTCTCAGGGCTATACCTCTCGGTTCCGGCTTCGGTCGGGTTTATCGTGCTCTTCGGGGTGGCTGTGCTCAACGGCCTTGTCCTGGTATCCCGCATTTCACAGCTGCGGGATGAGGAAGGGCTCGAACTGACGCAGGCGATTCTCAGGGGCAGTGCAGACAGATTGCGCCCGGTACTGATGACCGCGTCCATCGCCATATTCAGCCTCATCCCCATGCTCTTCGCCAGTGGAGCGGGTTCCGAGATCCAGAAGCCGCTGGCAACCGTCGTGGTGGGGGGATTGATCACGTCCACGCTTCTGACGCTGTTGCTCATCCCTTCCATGTACAGCTGGTTTGCGAAGAGGCAGGCCGAGGAGGAGAGGGAAGACAGCGAGGCTGTAACGGGTCTTGTGAAAGGAAGGGCATGTCATGAAATCTAGAGTTTTGTTGCGTGTTGCCGCTGCCTTCATCCTTTTGGGATCGGGTTTGATCTCGTTCGGATGTACGTACAACCGAATGCAACTGGAAAGCGGAAAAACGTATACCATAGAACGCGTTGAATCCAACCCCATCTATATCTCGTGGGTACGTGCCAGGGAAAAGAATAAGGAGATGATCGTCACCGGATTGTTGAGAAGTCATTCTACCTACACTCAAGGCACCGGCCACGTGGATGTAGCCGTCATCGGTCCCGGAGGAGAACCACTTGGCAAAACCGGGGTCGATTACAATCCAAAGACCTTCCTGAGGGGGTCAAGGGGCAAAGAGTCCCGGTTTGAGGCCCGCCTCCCTTTCATTCCTCCCGATGGAAGCAGGATTCGCGTGACTGTCCATTTTTCCCCTGAGATCGAAAAGTCAGATCTTTAGATTAGGGCGCAATAATGTTCGGAATCATCCTTATTTCAGTCTGTGCCCTCGTTCATGCCGAGGGACCGGTACGTGGGGACTTCGAATGCGCCTGTGGCGCCCAGGCGAGATCCTGCGCGTGACCTTGACGAAGGGATAGAAATAAAGCGATATTATCCCGGCTGGTGGAGCATAAGCTTATTCAAGCCGGTGGTGCGTTTTGAGGGTAGGTGCACGCCGGGGCGGGTAAAATCGGGGGTGCTGAAAATGTGGGGAAAGATTGGCGTTGTAATTTGCTGTCTCTTCATGTGGACCTTGCTGGCCGAAAAGGCCGATACTTCACACGCGGATGATGACGATAGGGGCAGACACCGGGAGAGAACGCGTGAGAGGGATCGGAAGAGGGATCACAGCCCCATGAAGCCGGTGAGCAATCCCCTTTACAAAGAAGAATGTGGGGCCTGCCATTTTACATATCAACCTGAATTGTTGCCCTCAGGTTCCTGGAGAAAACTGGTGTCAGAGCTCGACAATCACTTCGGCGAATCGGTGGCGCTTGATGATGATTCAAAGAAAGCTATTTTGGATTACCTGACTGCGAACAGCGCTGAGAAAAGTTCGGCGAAGCGCGCAGTAAGGATTATGCGAAGCCTGGGAAGTGATGTTCCGTCAAGGATCACTGATATCCCATACATCAGGAAGAAGCATCGAAAAATTCCAGCAAGCGTTCTCGAAGGAAAGTCCATTGGCTCACTCTCGAACTGCTCCGCCTGTCACACGACGGCTGAGGAGGGTGTTTATGATGATGACTATGTCATCATTCCAAAATAGGCTGCCGCACACGGGGATAGAGGCATGAACCATTCTCTGCGCACTGGCATTACATTCGGGCTGACATCGGCCGTCATTACAACACTCGGCCTGATGGTCGGACTGCACTCCGGAACGCACTCCCAGTTCGTGGTGTTGGGCGGGATTTTAACAATCGCGATCGCCGACGCCTTTTCCGATGCGCTCGGCATTCACGTTTCCGAGGAGTCGGAGAACATTCACACGGTCAAAGAGATTTGGGTTTCCACCATTGCGACGTTTATTGCCAAGTTTTTCTTCGCGCTCACATTTGCGGTCCCCGTTTTGTTTCTGTCCCTCTCGACCGCCATCGTTGTCAGCCTCATTTGGGGCATGTCGATTCTTGCAGTTCTGAGCTATACAATGGCCAGGTCCCAGGGGGATGCTCCCTTGAAGGTCATGGGTGAGCACATCCTGATCGCACTTGTTGTTATAAGTATGAAGTCCCCCGTTTCGAGTACGCTGCCATGCTCGAAATCACTCCGGACGGTTTCATCACCCGGTATCCAGGCCTGTGGGAGGCTGAACCCTGACATTCAGTCTTCAACTTTGAACCCGCAACTCTGAACTCGGAACGTTGAACCTTGAACCCCTCAAAAGTTATTGATCTTTAACCATCTTAGGTATAACTTATGCCCGTTTTGCACTCGGCCACGAAGGTTTAGGGGAGAAATGCAGAAAGCTCGCCTTGTAGAACCTCGAAACATAGAAATAGAAAGACAGAACCCCGCTCCTATCAGAAGGAGATGGGGTTTTTTGCTTTGTGAAGCGGCTGACCGCTGACATCTGGTTTCTGGTTCCTCAAAGAGGGTCGAATGATGAAAAGATCGGATTCTGTTGTTCCTGTGGAAAGGATCGAGAAAGCTATTTTTGTTATCCGCGGACATAAGGTCATGCTCGATAGCGACTTGGCAGACCTGTATGGCATCACAACAAAAGCGCTGAAGCAGGCAGTAAAGCGGAACAGTGACAGGTTTCCTTCGGATTTCATGTTTCTTCTTACTCATGAAGAAGTCTCAATCTTGAGGTCACAAATTGTGACCTCAAGTTCGCCAGCCTGGGGAGGCGCTCGTTATGCACCAATGGCTTTTACTGAGCAGGGTGTGGCCATGTTATCCAGTGTTCTGAGGAGCAAACAAGCCGTAAAGGTCAACATAGAGATCATGAGAGCATTTGTAAGACTGCGACAGATGCTTTCTTCACACAAGGAACTGGCATCAAAGCTGATGGAACTCGAACGGCGCGTCGGAGAACATGACGAACAGATCGTGGCGATCTTCGAGGTCATCCGCCGGCTCATGACCCCACCCGAAACCCCTCGCAAGCGAATCGGGTTCGAGGTCAAAGAGAAAAAGGCTGCATACGGCAAGTGAATCCACAGATTACGCAGATTACGCAGATCTCAATTTTTGGTGACCTCTGACATCCGATCGCTGAACTCGGGTTACGGACTTTTGAACTCTTCTTTTGAACTGAAGCGGGCTTTCATTACCACTGAACGTTGAACCCAGAACTCGGAACTTTAGTTGATCATGAAATCCTTAATCCAAGACTTGCGCGCCTTTGCAAAGGAAAGAGACTGGGAGCAATTCCATTCCCCCAAGAATCTCGCCATGGCCTTGAGCGTCGAGGTCGCGGAGATCGTGGAGATCTTCCAGTGGCTCACGCAGGAGGAAAGCAGGAATCTGAACTTTGAGAAAAGAGAGAGGATAAAGGAAGAAATCGGCGACGTCCTGATCTTTTTGGCGAACCTGGCCGACAAGCTCGACATAGATCCCATTGGGGCTGCCAAAGAAAAGCTCGAAATCAACCGAAAGAAGTATCCGGCGGAACTGGTCAAAGGCAAGGCGAACAAGTACACGGAGTATGAAGAATGAGGCTGTATGCCGGCACCTCGGTTCAGACTTTCCAATCGGAAGATACGGGGAATTAATCAATGAACAACAGCAGGTTGGTCTATTCGACAGAAACAGGTCGAAGCTGCCTTGAATGTGGTAAGCCGGTTTCCGCGTGCTGCTGCAAAAAAGAGAAGGCTGCTAAAACCGATAAACAGCCGGTGGGCTATCCCAGGGACGGCACCATCAGGATCCAACGGGAAGTCAAAGGACGTAAAGGCAAAACGGTCACGGCGGTATTCGGTGTTCCGCTTGAAAACGAGGAACTGCAGAAATTTGCTGCAATGTTAAAGCGCCGCTGCGGCGCCGGCGGTTCTGTTATGGATGGCGTTATTGTAATCCAGGGAGATCATCGGCAAACGCTCCTTGATGAGCTCAAGAAACACGGATACCCCGCAAAGCTCGCCGGCGGTTAGATTTCATTTAAGACACAGGAATTTGGTGAAATGTCGGCGTTCTGCCGACCTCGCCATGAAATCAATATCGAATGACATTTCAGAATCTCTGAAATGCTCCAACACTGCTCCCGGTGCTGATTGGGGCGCTGGTACTCCCCAAGATCTTCTTATGAGCTTTCCATAACCCTGTTGATGATTATCTTGCGATTGTGTAGCGCAAGAGAGGCGGACTCATTTCTCAACAAGGAGGCATGATCGCTATGAACAGGGAAGAACTGTGTGCAAAAATCAAGAGTGTCTATCCTGAAATCGGGCAATGCGGGATCGATGTGAATGTGGAATGGAATGAGAAGAAAAGGGTGTGGATTGTGGATCTTAAGCGGGGCAAGAAAGAGCTGACCACCCACTTGGAGAACACTGATGCTGAGGCCTGCATGCAGGGGAAACAGTGTGTCGCCCTGGGGCTGCAGATTGCACAGCTGAAATCCAACATCGAGGGTATGCCTGCCTAGGGATATGCAGCCGATTTCCAATGCTGCCTGAATCTTCCAGGGTCAGTCCGGGTCCAGAGTCAATTTCTCCGGTGCAGCACCAAGATCGATCTCGACCTGCCCCTCGACTCCATATTTCAAGGCGATGTTTCTAAAATCTCCCTGCTCGATTTTCTCCTTCACCCAACCCTTCCAATCCTCCCTCTTCCCGGAAACGATCGAGTCGAAATCCTTGGATTGATCGAAGCGGGCAAGGGCATTGTCTTCAATCCAGATACAATAGTTGCACTTTTTTTGCCCTTTCTCCGACACCACGAAAAAGTATTGAAAGTGCTTACTTCCCGGCTTGAGATTTTCTCTCACGTCAAGGTCCTTGTACTTCCATGTTTTGTCCATCAGTCATCCCCGTGCAGGCTTTTTTTGTTGAACATGATTTTGGTGAACTTGAGCGCCGCCTTTGTGCGAAACGAGCAAAGGGGCCCTCTACTCGTTTCGCATGTATAATCTTATATCGTTTCGAAGTATTAATTCGGACTACTCGATTCAGAAAACTGTAATTTGCCTTGGCCGGGCACGCTTTTAGGATTCAAGAGACTTGAAGCATCATCCACACAGTCGGCCTTCTCTTCTTCGCTGACAGAGTTGGGGTCTCTCAAAGCGTCCATTGGGCAAAGGAACCTGTTGCCCGCACCATCTTTCACCCACACCAGTGGATCTGTTTTTAATTCAGACATCCGGATCCTCCTTTGGCCATTGAGCCAGAAATATTCTTCTCATCAGGCAATGGCCACATCTACCGCACCTTCCATTGCATCCTTGAAAGGCACCTCGATTTTCAAAAGCCCGTCCCTATATTCGGCCCTGGCATCCTTTGCCCTGACTGGACAACAAAAGGCCATGGTCGCAGTGTAATCAAAGTCCTCTCTTGGAGCACTGAGATTGAAACTGTCGTCGAGCATTTTCAGCTTAACATCTTCCTTTTTTACGCCTGGTACGGAAATCTCCAGATGGAGGGTCATACGTTCCTCATCTACATAAGAACAGACTTCCGCCGGCATTTTCACCTTCGCCATAGGTAGCTTTTCTCCCGCCATATGACTCACCTTCTTTCTTTCCGGGTTCTCCTATGTGGAAGAAGTTAAGCTTTATAGGCGAGTATGCAAGCCGCTCCATCGAGAAACGCGCGTCAACAGCAGTTGCAGCGAGGTGGATAGGGAACGCCCGGATGAGTATATAACTGTAGAAGGACAGCAACAGATCAAGGTGATCGAGATGCGGTCGGTCACGGCGGCTTTGCGTCCCAGCCCGCCGACTTCGCACGCGAGTTTGTGCAGGCTCTTGCGCGGACAGGGCACGGTCCGAAGGGGAGATAATGAGGACGACGATGTGCTCCGAAACATTTTGGATTACTCAGGCGGCAGCCTCCCTCATGATCTTTATCATGATGTCCTCAACTTCCTGGGCCACAGACTGCAGTTCAGGAACGTTGAAATGGGAAATCAGGGCTGTGGGCCTGAGTGTGGCGAGCTTGACTTTGCCATCTTCGGTAAAGACCGATATGCGGCATGGAAGGGCAGTGGAGATCTGCATGTTTTTTTCGAGAACCTTTTTCGCCTGAAGAGGGTTGCAGACTTCAAAAATCCGGCACTCCCGATCAAACTCAACGCCCTTCTTCTTCATGGTCTCCTTAAGGTTGTGGACGGTCATCACGCCGAACTTATGATCCGCTGTCGATTTTTCCAGATCCTGGCAGACTTGCTCAAGGGTTTTCCGGCTTTCAATCTCGAACAGCATGGCGATCTCCTTTCGAACTGAAAGATGTGTTTTTCAATTTTAAGAATCCCAAACCTCACGGTGCTGAGGCATACCCAATCCTGCTTGACCATCCTGCAGGATACACCCTGACCAAATCATTTTTAATGGGTAAAACACAGTACGATCAGTTCCGGCTTCATGTATTTGAAGTTGACGAACCTGGTGCCGAAGCGACCGACTACTTCGCCGGCTCATCGAGTTGAAGTGAAGCCTGACGCACTACAAATATGTCGAATCTCTTCATGCATACGCCAAGTTTGTATTTTTATTGCTGACCCTCCCAAGTCCCTACTTTGCTGAATTCCGAACCATATCATTGAGATAACCTTGAAATCCTGCATTGGCACGTCATTTGCCTTGCACCTGGTCACAGTTTGCCGAATGCAAAACCACAAAAAGTAAACGTGAAAGGAGCTTGGGAGATGAAAAGATTTTGTGTGGCTGTTCTGTTGGGAATCATGATCGCTTCATTCAGCGCTTCATACTCGGCCGCTGAAGAGAAACCGACCGCAAGCGCGAGCATGGGGGCTTTCAGCAAGTATATTTGGCGGGGGTATGAGCTCAGCAACGACAGCGTGGTGATTCAACCGTCACTGACCGTGGGGTACAGTGGGTATACCATGAACCTGTGGGGGAATCTGGATACGGATTTTGATGACAGGGACCCGGCCACCCCGGACAAGAAGGAGTGGAACGAGACGGATCTTACACTGGAATATGCGAGGAAGTTCGGACCGGCACGCGTGGGCGTGGGATACATCTATTATGCACTGGACGGGGTGGACGATTCGGAGGAGCTGTACTTGAGCACCGGGCTCGATGTGTTCCTGTCCCCCACTCTGACTATTTACCGGGAGATCTTCCACGCGCCTCAGTGGTATGTCAAACTGGCTATCGGCCACTCTTTTGAATTGGGGAAAGAAGGGATGAGTCTCGACCTGGCGGCCAGCGTCTCCTACAACCATTCGGATGACGAGGCCTTTACAAAGGAGAATTCAACCGAGAAATACAGGTGTTTTCATGACGGAAATCTCTCTGCCGGCCTCAGGATCCCGGTGGGAAAATACCTGGTCGTCAACCCTGTTCTCGCCTATTCGTTTCCCCTCTCGGATACGGCGAAGGAGCATATCGAAGCGACGAGCTACAGCGGGGACTCTGACTTCCTGTACGGAGGCGTCAATGTGAGCCTGAGCTTCTAAACGGCAATACTACATTTCGCCCCCGGCAAAGTCCGGGGGCGAAATCTCCTTTTGGTCACCGCCTTGAACGACGGAGTTGATAAACCTGATTCACGCGATAACGTCGCGCAATTCCGTGCCTGACCAGGGCGAAAAAAAATACGCGAGGCAAAGCCCCACTCGTCAGCTTTATTGGCCTCATTGTGTCGGATCGGTAAGCTTTCCGCTTGCCTCCTGGTATCGCTCTTCCACCGCCTTGCGGTCCTCATTTTCCGGCAAACCCTCGTGAGCCCCGCGGAATGTCATTTCCGCATGCCGCCAGAGCGACTCGCGGTCATTCGGCCGGCTGGCAAACCCGGCAATGAGTGTGATCGTTTCCAGCAACCGGATGGTCACCGAAACGTTTGTACGCGCGGACTGCCGGATCTGGTTTAACGCAGCGTCTGCAACGCCTGTAAACGTGACCGGGGGCGCAACCACTCGCAGCCGGCCTTGCTCGTCCAGGCGATAAGGGGACGGCATCTCCCGCCGGGCCAGGCGACACAACGCGGATCCAAGTCGATCAACGCATGCGATCGCAGTGAACGGGTCGTTGATGCCGGGCGAGAGGGCTCGCACCGCGACTTCGACCAACTGATTGACGGAGAACTCCACGTCCTGGACGGGGGTGCGGTGGTTGCCCAGGATGAATGCGTCACGGATCTTGCCCTCAAACCGTTCGGTGACAGGGGCTGCCGGCCAGACCCGGACCAGCGGGCTTCCGGCTACCACATAGCGGCCGGGTCGCTGTTCCACCCGGAGGAGTACGTCCTCTTCCACAGCCAGCTTCATCAGAGCATCCGGGTCGATGAGCTGAAGGTAACCGTCCCCGAGCGCGCAGACAGGACGCGCCTCCCGATCAAACGGGTCTGGTAAGCAGGGCTCGGGCGGTTCCGCAGCATGCCGGAGACCTCCCTTGCCGATCTTTTCGGGAAACAAACGGTCGATCCTCTGTGTTAACTCCGCTGCTACCCTGGCGACCACCTCGTCGGCTTGGATGGAAACCGCAATATGATGGATGAAGTAGATCAACACCGCTAAGCACACCAACGCAAAGAGCACGCTGAGCGAGACCGACAGGTGAGGGACGAACGAGCCTGCGTTTTCGCCGCGAATCGACCGGAGGACGAGCAGGCAGTACAAGAAAGTGGAGACGAAAGAGCCGATCACTACCTGTGTCGTGGTGTCGCGCCTGAAGTTGCGGAGCAACCGGGGGCCGAATTGAGAAGAGGCGAGGGTCAAGGCAACCAGAGTGAGTGAGAAGACAACACCGGCAGTGGTAATCATTGAACCGGCAATAGTCCCCAGGATAGTTCGCGCACCCTCCGCGCTGCCGGTGTAGATCCATCCCTGCGCCCACTCCTTTGACATGGCATCATCCAAGGCGATGGTAGAGAAGGCGGCTGCCGCCACCACCCCGACCAGAAGCGAGGGGAGAAACCAAAAGCTGGAACGGAGGCGATCCCAATTTCTATAAACGTGCGCCATCACGGCGGCATCACCTCTTCTGCCGGTTCATGGAAGATATTCTTCCTCCAAAGACTCCGGACCTCTCGTCTGAGATTTTCTTAGAGTGTAGTTCTGCAGGATTTAAAGACCTATGAGTAGAAAGGCTGAATAGATGATGATTTTGGCTGTATTCTCTCCTTACCACGTGAGGAGGAGACCCATAAATAAGTAAACGAGATCCTTTTTTATCCCTTCCTTTTTCTCTTCAAGAGAGGCCATTTTCGAAAATTCGCTTATGCTTCAGAGGCAGCGTCACTCGGAAGGTAACACCTCCCCCGGGATTCCGATAAAAAGAGATGGTCCCGCCGTGGGCGGTCACGACCTTCTTGGCAATGGTAAGCCCGAGACCGGTTCCTTCCTTCTTCTTGGAGAAAAACGGGAAAAAGACTTTTTTCCGGTCCTCTTCCAGGATGCCATGCCCGCGATCGGAGACCTCCACAATAGCCCGGCTTCCATGGCGAAGCGTCCTTACAGTCACGGTCTCGCCTTGCGGGGAGGCCTGGATTGCGTTCGCGATCAGATTGATTATCACCTCCTTGATACTGTCCTTGTCCAGCATGCAACTAGGGACTGCGGGATCGAGCTCTTTCTCCAACGCTATTCCGCAACCGCATTCCGCGCCCCTCATCACGTCAACGCACTCCCCTGCGATCTCGGTCAAGTTGCAGGATGAAGCCTTCAGGTGGAGAGGCCTGCTGAAGTTCAGCATGTCCTTCACCATACTCTCCAACCGGGCAGTCTCCCTGATCACCAGGTCGATCTTCGGTCTGTCCGGGTCATCTTCCGGCATCCTTCTGCGTACCTGGGCTGCAAAACCCCCGATCGCCATGAGGGGCGACTTCATGTCGTGGGAGATCTCGGAGACGGCCATCCCAACTGCAGCCAGTCTTTCCGACCTGAGTCTTGCCCTCTGCTCTCGCACCTTCGTCTTAGCGAGGTGCCCGAGGATGCAGGCGATCAGAAAGAAAAGACCTCCTTCCAGGAGTTGGTGATAGCTATGGGAGAGCCCTTCCCATTGCTCGATTCCATGAGGAAGGTAGAGCAGGAAAATGATTATCGATGTGGAGATGGCGCCCCAAAACCCGAACCAGAAGGTCGCGAGGATGAGCGGGATGTAAAAAAGCAGCCGGTAGACCTCGTGGCGAAGTTCCAAGGTATGGGCGGTGGAATAGTGGAGACCCAGCACGAGGGCTATGAGGAAGAAGATAAGAAAAAGTTTGAGCTTTCTTCCTCGGGTTCGACCTCGAGCGGAACTCCTTAGTGCGGTCGCTGGAAAGGTGTTCAACATATCGGTGGCTCTGCGCAAAATCTCTTCTTAAATTTAATTGAAATCGCATAAGCCGAAAAAATTCACCCTTACAATCAAGAATAACATGCAGGATGTGTAAGGAATGTGGAGACATCGTGAATATTTTGTGAACCTCTTTGCGATTTACCCCGGCATGGGATGAGTCATAATTCGATCCATTCCTATTTTTCTTGACATGACTTCGCTGTATCCGTTAATTACTAGTAAGATGATAGTAATTGTAGGAATTAGCGGGGAGGAACATGAAGCTGTCAACGAGAGCCCGTTACGGCGTAAGAATGATGCTGGATCTGGCGCGACAATATGGCCAGCGACCGGTATATCTGCGGGAAGTTGCCGAGAGAGAAGCCATTTCCGAGAAATACCTGAGTCAGATCATCATTCTTCTAAGAGGACAAGGGCTTGTCCTCTCGACCAGAGGCGCTTGTGGAGGGTACAGCCTCGCAAGATCCCCGGCCGAGATCACCCTGCGTGACATTGTGGAGCCCCTGGAAGGGGGAAACTGCCTGGTGGAGTGTGTGCAGCACCCCTCTGCCTGCTCCAGAGTTCCTACCTGTGCGGCACGTGATATATGGGCACTCTTGGGAGAAAAAATCTCCGAGACCCTCAATTCCGTGACCCTGGAGGAATTGGTCAGGAGGAACCGGGAGAAGTCCGGAAACAATCTCAGTGACGCCATTTGAGGGCTCTTTTTCAACTCCAAAGGGCGACAAACTCACGATCCCGATCGCAAGTGTACGGGAGAAAATCCTAAACGGGGACGGAAAGGAGAGACAATATGAACCGAGTATTTTCAGACAATTCCCATGCCATAGGCAACACGCCGCTGGTCCGATTGAACAATATGACCCAGGGGATGAAAGCCACCGTGATGGCCAAGGTCGAGGGACGAAACCCCTCCTACTCCGTGAAATGCCGCATCGGCTCTTCCATGATCTGGGATGCCGAGAAACGGGGGGTGCTCAAACCCGGAGTCGAGATCGTGGAGCCCACCAGCGGAAATACGGGTATCGCCCTGGCCTTTGTGGCCGCTGCCCGGGGATATAAACTGACCCTGACCATGCCCGACACGATGAGCATGGAGCGGCGTCGCGTCCTGGCCGCTTTCGGCGCACATCTCGTACTCACACCGGGGGCGGACGGCATGAAAGGCGCTATCCGACAGGCCGAAGCAATCGTCTCTTCCGATCCCGACCGCTATTTTTTGCCTCAGCAGTTCAAGAATCCCGCAAATCCGGCGATCCATGAAAAGACGACCGGGCCGGAAATCTGGACGGATACGGAAGGGGAGATCGATGTGCTGGTATCGGGGGTCGGAACCGGGGGGACCATCACCGGCGTGTCGCGATATATCAAGAGAACCATGAAAAGGAGAATCCTGTCCGTGGCAGTAGAACCGAAGGAGAGTCCGGTCATCAGCCAGAAAATGGCCGGAGAGGAGCTCAAACCGGGGCCGCACAAGATCCAGGGCATCGGTGCGGGTTTCATCCCCGACACGCTCGACCTCTCGATGGTGGACCGGGTCGAAGTTGTGGAGAGCGGTGAAGCCGTGGAGTTTGCCAGGCGTCTGGCCAGAGAGGAAGGAATCCTTTGCGGCATTTCCTCTGGCGCCGCCGCCGCGGTTGGCGTTCGCCTGGCGAACAAAGAGGAGTTCTCCGGCAAGAACATCGTCATTATTCTCCCCGACGCCGGCGAGCGATACTTGTCCACCGTCCTGTTCGAAGGGATCAACTGACAAGGGAGAACCCATGGAGGGCTTCAGGAGCGGTCGCATGAACGAGACTCTGGATGTGGCCTCCAGCCGTGGACCGGGAGGATTTTGTGCGTGACATTTACTTCGATAACGCGGCAACCAGCCCGATGCGGCCTGAGGTCCTGCAGTCCATGTCCGTTTTCTTCACTGAAATCTGCGGCAATCCCTCCAGCTTGCATATGCCGGGGCAGCGTGCGAAACGGGCGGTTGAAGAGGCCCGCTACACCCTGGCCGCTTCCCTTGGGGCGGAATTCCAGGAGATCGTCTTCACCAGCGGAGGAACCGAGAGCAACAACCTCGCCATTCACGGAGGTGCCCGGACCCTGCGGGGCCGGGGACGGCACATCATCACCTCCTCCATCGAACACAATGCAGTTCTGAGCGTGTGCCGCGCCCTGGAAGAGGACGGGTTCGAGGTCACCTATCTCCCGGTGGATGGGTCGGGTATTCTTGACGTACCCTCCCTCCGGGATGCCGTTCGTCCCGACACGATCCTCGTAAGTGTCATGCTGGCGAACAACGAGGTCGGCACCATTCAGCCCATTCAAGAGGTGGCCTCCATCACCCGGGAGAGATCCATCCTGCTCCACACCGACGCCTGCCAGGCGGTCGGCAAGATACCTGTCCACGTGCGCGATCTAGGGGTGGACCTCCTTTCACTGGCCGCGCATAAGTTCCATGGTCCCAAGGGGCAAGGTGCCCTCTTTGTAAAGAAGGGGACGAGAATCAAGCCCCTCTTCCAGGGAGGACATCAGGAGCGGATGTTGAGGCCGGGCACGGAGAACGTGGCCGGGATCGTTGGAATGGCTGCAGCCATCCGGCTGGCTTTGGAAGACCTCGATTCGGACTCGGTTCGGCTGGGGCGATTGCGTGATCTCCTGGAGAGGGGCGTACGAGAGCGTGTGAGCGGTGTTTCCTTCAATGGGCATCGGGAGAAGCGGATCCCCCAGATCTCCAACATGAGCTTCGCATCCGTCGATGGGGAAGCCCTGCTTCTGGCCCTGGATATGCGAGGGATCTCCGTCTCCACCGGATCGGCATGCAATGCCGGGTCCACCGAGCCCTCCCATGTGCTTCGGGCGATGGGGCTCGATCCGGGCATCACCCGGGGGGGGCTTCGATTTTCCCTTGGAAGGCAGAATACGGATGTTGAAGTGAACACAGTGATCGAAGCGCTCACAGAGATTGTCCCGCAGCTTCGCACTTTGTAGCAGGTTGCTGCAGTGACCGCAGTCAGAACCTGGAGCATCACTCATGATTGAAAATCGTTATTCCAAGCAGATCCTCTTTCAGCAGATCGGCCCGGAAGGCCAGGAAAAGATCTCGCGGAGCAAGGTGGCCGTAATAGGAATAGGGGCTCTCGGGACCGTCATCAGCAGTCAGCTTTGCAGGGCGGGGGTGGGATACCTGAGGTTGATCGATCGCGATTTTGTGGAACTGAGCAACCTTCAAAGGCAGATCCTTTTTGACGAGGAGGACGTCCGAAGCCGTTTGCCAAAGGCCGTGGCAGCAGCGGGGAAGCTGCGTGCGGCGAATTCCGAGATCACCATCGAGGATGAGGTCACGGATGTGACTGCACGGAACGTGGAGCAGCTCATCAGCGGGGTGGATATCGTTCTGGATGGGACCGACAACCTGGAGACCCGGTTTCTGATCAACGATGCCTCTCTCAAGACGAAGAAACCGTGGGTCTACGGTGGTGCGCTGGGGTCCCATGGCATGACCATGAACGTGATTCCGGGGAAGAGCGCCTGCCTGCGGTGTCTCTTACCGGAGTCGCCTCCGCCCGGCGCCATGCAGAACTGCGACACAGACGGGGTTCTCGGTGCCGCGACGGGTGTGGTCGCATCGCTTCAGGCTGCCGAAGCTCTCAAGTATTTGGTTGGCCAAAAACCCAGGCCGACACTTCTCATCATAGACGTCTGGGACGGGGAATTTGTCGAGCTCACCGTCCAACCCAGACCGCATTGTCCCGCCTGCGACAAAAGGGAGTATGAATATCTGGCAGGCACACGGACCTCCTGGACCACTGCCCTCTGCGGGCGAAATGCGGTCCAGATCGTCCCGCCGAAGGAGCACCAGATCTCCCTGCATGAACTGCAGGAGCGCCTCTCCCGGGTGGGCCGCACCTCCTACAATGGCTTTCTACTCTCATTTGAAGCGGGAGGCCGCGAATTAATGCTTTTCCCAACGGGTCGAGCCATTGTCCGAGGCACGACAGACGAAGCCGAAGCCCGGGCCTTCTACACCCGATACGTCGGCTTATAGTCAACCCTCCTCTCGTGCGAGTAGACCTTGAACTGGCCGCCCCTTGCGAATCCGATCACCGTGATTCCCATATCATGTGCAAGGAGGATCGTCTGGTGGGTCGGAGCCGCACGGGAGAGAAGGATCGGAATGGCTGCCCTTTTTGCCTTGTGGAGCACCTCGGAAGATATGCGGCCGGTGCAGATCAGAATCAGTTTGGAGGTTTCCACTCCTTCCAAAAGGAGATGTCCGATGACCTTGTCGACCGCGTTGTGCCTGCCGATGTCATCGAAACTTTTTTCAGGAGTCCTGCTCTCGATGCTGAACGCCACCGTATGCACCCCTCCGGTGATCCGGTGCAGTGGGGAGGATTCCTGCAGCCACTTCATGCAGCCGATGACAAACTCAGGCGAAACCGTGAAGTCGTTTACGAGCGGCTGACGCGCGGACAGCTCAAGGATCGTCGTGTACATGACACCCCGGCCGCACCCGCTCGTGTAGATTCGTTTGCCGAGCATTGCGGGATCCGGTTTTCTCTCGATTAACACTTCCGCACGCCACCGAGTCTCGTCCAGTGAAAGGCTTTTCACGTCGGCGGCACGGTTGATCACCCCGGAGGTGAAAAGGAATCCATAACAGAACTGGCGGAGATCCGAGGGAGAGCACATGAGGGTCGCGAACTCATCCCCGTTTACCACCAGGGTCAACGGGACCTCCGTCGCCACCGTGGCATTGACCCGCTCGAAACGACCTGCCGCATAACGGACCACATCCACAATCACGGATGGGCCAAAATGATCTTCATCCAACTTTTCGCTCCTTCTTCAGAGAACGATTCGATCCGGCATGAGAAATCCTCGGTTTTGACGCAATTCCGAGAACGCAACGTGGGCAACCTCTCTGGTTCTAAACTCCTATGGCTTCGCCTCGATCCACCGCACGATGTCGGAGGACAGGTGCTCCTCCTTTACGACGCTCCACCCCGCCAGGCGGATGTTATCCATGGTCCTTCGGTTGATGTTGGCACCCATGACCCGCACGACCAGGGGATTGAGGATGTCGAATACAAGGCCCAGCACCGGACTGCCCGGCCTCATGTGCTCCATCAGGAGCAGCCTCCCATCCGGTTTGACGACCCTGTGGAGTTCCCTCAGCCCCTGGACCGGGTCAGGCACCGAGCAGAAGACGAAAGTGGCGAAAACGATATCAAAGGAGCGGTCCGGAAACCCGAGAAACTGGACGTCCATCTCCATGAGTTCCACATTGCAGCCCAAAGAAGCGGCCCTTGTACTCGCCCTTTTCAGCATGCCCGGACTGATGTCGATGGCGGTTACATCCACACCAGGAGGGTAATACGGGATGTTCTTCCCAGTCCCCACCCCCACCTCGAGAGCCCTTTTGCCTTCGACTTTATCTCGAAGCCATGATCTCCACCTTGCAAACCGGAGCGCCTCCATAGGGGACTCCATCACATTGTAGAAAGGCGCAAGACGCTCATAGCGCTTCCGGGTGCGTGTAATGTCGGTCGCCTTAAGAGTCATAGTGTTCCTCCCATGCCGGGCCGGGATCGCTTCGTGTTCTCTTAATAATATAGAGTGTGTTTAGGCCGAAACAAAGCGTCCCCTGAGAAGGGACTCCTTTGATTAAAACTGCATCAAGGGCATTTCGAGTCGTACCATTCTTCTCCCTCCCTTTCGGCAAGCGTGAAATACGGGATTTCCTTTATTGAAAGAGAGTGACTCGGCCGCCTAAAATCATACTTAAGAGCTATGAAATTGTGGCGGTTCTTCAGTGTTTCGGCTCTCATCGTAGGGATTTGGGATTCAGGAGCCACGGAGATGTTGTTCGCAACGCAACCTGCCGGATGTTGTTCCACCTACCCCTCGTGCTTGCCTGGCTACGGTCTGGCGATAGGGGGGCTTTGTCCGTCCCCATCGTGTTGTTCTCTCTGCACCTGTCCCATGGCGTGTCCAATGGCGAGGGGTTTGCCTGCAGCTTCAGCGGGCTTCTTCAATACCGGTCCTATTTTTTCATCGCCCCTGGATACGGTTACTCTGCCGGAAGCAAGAGAAGGAAACGGCACGCAGGAATCACGTTCTTTCGACTGGCTGCGGTGGCGAAGGCTGTTTCAGAGATTGCGCACCAGATGAAATTGTGCTTTCGTGGCGTAGAGGAAGCATGCTGCCCCCCCCACTGCATTCCTACAAAGGTGGGCGGCGATTCGCGCACATAGTTTTCAAGTAATTAGGGTCAAAGTGCCGTTTCCAATTGGGATGTGCGGGGGAAACACGATTTGCCCTGTTCCGGGATGAAAGGCAAAGAAGGTCGTGAACGAACATTTGTCGCTCATAAGGATCCAAGATAAGCTGCGTTCCCTTGTGCAGTTCACCAGGTGCAAAGGGGTGGCGGTTGTCTGCTGCAACAGGACCTACGCCTACCCCGAAAAAATCAAGAGCTTGGTCGGGGAAAGCAAGGTCGAAAATTCTGCAGATGTAAGAACCATTCCGATCCGGGACGGACAATTGATGCTTTTTGGACTTCCGTGTGATTTCGACGAACGCACCTTGCGGTTCATCGTTGAGGACCTCAAAGGCGAGATCGAGCTCGCCTCCATCCTCGACACGCTCTGTGATGCAGGGCTTTCGATTTCATCCAACCTCAGTCTCAACACCTTGCTCCATACACTGATGAGCCTGTGCGAGGAGATCTTCGATAACGAAGTGTCGGCCGTCATGCTTCTCGACCATGACAGGCAAGAGCTTTACTGGGAGGTCTCGAGAGGTGATCGCTCGGAGCTCTTTGAACGGAAAATGACCTTGCCCCTGGGCCGGGGAATTGCGGGGAACGTGGCACAGAGCGGTGAGGCCGTGCTTGTGGACGACGTTTCCAACGACCCCTGGTGGTGTTCTTCGTACGATCTCAAGACCGGTTTCAAAACAAAATCCCTGATGTGTGTTCCTATCAGGTTCCATGGAAAAATACTTGGGGTCATTGAGATCATCAATAAGAGGAATGGAAGGTTTGCGGACCGAGACTTGAAGGTCCTGCAGGCATTGGGCAATCAGGCAGGCGGCGCAATTGAAAGCGCCATCATCTATAAAGAGCTTGAAACCGCCTATGAGGAGTTGAAGGCGACCGCCATGGCCAGGGAAAGGGTGGTGAACCATTTGTCGCACGAACTCGGCACTCCTCTCTCGATCCTATCCGGAGTGCTTGCAAAAATCTCAAAGGTGCTCGAAGCCAAAAGCATTTCGACCCTGAAGGAGACGATCGAAAGGGGGAATCGCAGCGTGACCCGGCTGCTCGATCTCAGGTCAAAGATCGAAGACATAGTGCAGGGCAGATCGGTATCCGACGAAAACAGGCTTATCGATTTCATCGAGGACGCCTTAGGCCTGGTGGAGGAAGCCCGGGAGAACGAAACCGAGGAACGGGGACGGGCGCTATTGAATAAAATTGCCCAAAGACTCAGATCTGTAAATCCGGTTGAGGAACTTCGGCCGGAAGAGATCCGCCTCGATCTATTTCTCCATGAGATTTGCCAGGAAACGCCCAAGGCTATGGGAATGAGGAAGGTCGAGATTGTGGAGGATTTCGAGGAAGGACTGGTCGTTCAAATGCCTGTGGGGGTGCTCAGGAAGGTTTGCAGCGGGCTTATCAAAAACGCCATCGAGAATACCCCGGATGAAGGCCTGGTTGAGGTCAAAGCACGATCGGAAAAAGATGGAGCGAGGATCGAAGTCCGTGATTACGGCATCGGCATACATCCCTTGGACCAGAAGGTGATCTTCAGCGGGTTCTTTCATACCCAGGAAACCTCTCACTATGCGACAAGGAAGCCTTACCTATTCAATGCAGGCGGCACAGGGGCGGATCTCCTCCGGATGAAGGCGTTCTCTGAGAGGCATCGATTTACGATTGGCTTTGAAAGCACTCGCTGCGAATTCATACCGGAGGATAGTGATCTTTGCCCAGGGAAGATTTCGGAGTGTCCTTTCGTAAGGGACAGGCAGGAATGCCTTTCTTCCGGGGGAAGCCTCTTCTGGATCAGCATTCCTGGGAGCCGATGAGGCATATGGTGCTATTGCCGTTCACTTGCGGGGCGAAAGACATGAGCAGAAAGCTTCGTCGTATTGGAGTGACAGTTAAAGCCATGGTTTTCGCCAATCGTGGAAGGAGGAAAAAAGATGAATTGGGAAGTGAAATATTACCCGGAATACTGGGATGGAAAAAGGCTTGCCTACCCTCATGTGCCCAAGGAATCCCCAAAATTTGCACGGAGCATCGTCGTGGGCAACCTGATATTCGTGTCCGGATGTACGGGGCAGGACACGATCGGCGGAAAACCTACGGCCGAGAACTTCGAAGACCAGATGAACATGGCAATGGACAAAGTAAAAATGGCCATGGAAGAGGCGGGCAGTTCGTTGGAGAATGTCGTAAAGACCCTCATGCTGATCAAGCGCAGGGATGATTATCCGAGGATGAGGAGAACAGAGGTCGAATACTACATTAAGCACGCCCCTCACCTTGTCGAAAACCCGCCGGCAAGCACCTTTATGGTCCCGGCCTCACTTGCCAAACCCGAATTCCTGATAGAAATGGACGTGATCGGCGTAGTGGACAGGGGAGCACCCGGATGGCCGTTGAAATACTATCCGGAATACTGGGCCGGCAAGAAGCTGGCCTTTCCCCATGTTCCCAAGGAATCTCCTAAATTCGCCAGAACCGAGACGGTGGGGAACATGATCATTGTCTCGGGCTGCACGGGTCAGAATCCGGAGAATCTCAAGGTGGAAGCTAGAGATATCGAAGGCCAGACCAGAATCGCCCTGGGGAAAATCATGAATGGACTTGGGGAGACGGGCGGTTCGCTGAACAACCTTGTCAAGACATACGTATTGCTCAAGGATATGAAGGACCTTCCGAAGTATCGCAAAATCGAGCGGGAGTACTTTGAAAAACACGCGCCCGATCTCATCAGGAACCCCCCGGCCAGTACTGCGATTCAGGCTGTGAGCCTTGCGCTTCCGGACTTCCTGATCGAGGTCGAGGCATTCGGAGCCGTTGACAAGAGTTCTCCATGCTGGGAAGTAAGAACCACCAAAGGGGACAACGAGGCAGCGGCCGGGTCATCTGTCGGGAACCTGCTCTTTCTTTCTGCCTGCGACGGTTCGAACCCGCAGACCGGCCAAGTGGAGACCGATGCTGTCGAAGAGCAGGTCCATCTTGCCCTCGACAAAGTCAAAGCGGGCCTGGAGAGATCGGGGAGCAGGCTGGAGAGGATGGTGAAGACCTTCATGCTCCTGAAAAGGCTTGAGGATTATCCAACCATGCGAAAGGCGGAGGTGGAATACTATGAAAAGCAGGCTCCTTATCTGGTCGAACATCCTCCTGTAAGCACTTTCATGCAACTCTCGGATTTGACTAGACCGGGGGCATTGTTCGAGATCGATGTGACCGCATCGCTTTAGTGTGAAGTGGAAATCCTGGTCCTCTGAACCAGGTCAGAGACGATTGGCTCAGCCCGGTAAACCATTTCTGGAAAGTTGGAATAACTATTCCAACATTCCACTGTTCCGGTCTGCCCGCACCACAAACTTCACCTCTCCGTCCTGCAATCAAAGCCGGCCTCTCTGGAACCGGATCCCTATTTCACGGGGCCTGGATTTAGTGCTTGAGAATGTCGGAACTTCTGCCGATATCAGAGTGCAAACCCGAGACTCGCAGAGCCCACGGAGGGGAACCACGGATGGCATGGCATTCTCTGGAAACTGAGGCAGAGATCAAACGGATCTTTGATTTTGTCATTCAAAGAGGGACGAACATCGAGGTCCGTATTCCCGGTGAGGACGAGACCTTTTACTCTAAAGTCGATCGAGTCTTGCCACCATCCGGGAAACCCTTGAAGGATGCCGGTGGAGAGCTTCAACTTGCGCTGAAGAATCTGTCGCCGGAGACCGGAAACCACCTTGTTCGTACATCCCCAGCGGTTGAAATCTTCTTTTCCTTCAGGCAGTTCCTATGCAGGTTTCGCTCGGACGTTCTCTCCGGGAACAGCCTGAATTCTGTCCGTGAGATCTTGATTGGATATCCCGAACTGCTGGAGGTGGAGGAAAAGAGAAAAGAAGACCGTCTCTACCCCGACTTCCCGGACTTTCTTTCAGCAGTTCTCAAGCATACCGATAAGAACCGCGAGACCCGGACGTATGATTTTCGTGTTCTGAATTATTCAAGACACGGCCTTGGTTTGCTGGTGGAGGAGGAGGCCTACCCGCTGCTCGGGGAGTTGAAGCAGGGAGATTTCATTCCGGAAATCACCCTTTTTGGGGAGGCCATCATAGTCAGGCTTTCGGCTTTTGTCAGGCATAAGAGCGAGATTTCCGAAGGCCCTTTCGCAGGTTCCTATGTGGTCGGTCTGGAGTCGGAAGCCGGTCTTGAAGAACACTTTGATGATCTCAGCTCCCCAAGTGCATCAACATCGGCAAGTTGATGATAATTATTTACCCATCTTTCAGCTATGATTCGCACAGGAGTCGAGCGAACATTTAGTAGGTATTAACCGCAACGGATGCGGTGGTTCTAGTTTTATTTCGTTATTTAAAAGAGATCGGAGATCAGATCCATAGCCATGCCTGAACCCATAACCAAGAAAGGTCCCATTCCGATCAAGAAACCCTTTATGACCGGGAAGTCGAGCCTCAAGGCCACCATCAAAGATCAATCCGGGGCGGGCAAGACGAGGATAGGGGAGATTCTCTGCAAGGAAGGGTATATTACCAGCACCCAGCTTCAGGAGGCCCTCAACTACCAGAAGAAGAACCAGGGGAGACTTGGGAGCATCCTCATCACTATGGGGTATATCGATGAGGAAACGATTATCAGTGTTCTCAGCCGTCTCCAGCATTATCCGCCGGTTATCATATCCCGGCAGAGCGTCAGCCCCGAGGCACTCAAGATCCTCACCTATGATCTGGCCAAGAAGTACATGGCCTTTCCTCTCAAGATCAGCGGCGACGTCCTGGACGTCTCCATGGTGGAGCCGACAGATACCTCTGCCGTGGAAGAGCTTCAGACTGCGGTCCGGAAGAACCTGCGGATCAGCATTTCAACGGAAAAGGACATTGTCGATGCGTTCAGGAAACATTACAACATCAACGACGACGAGTATGGCACCTTTTTCAAGAAGAAGGAGGAACCGGCAGAGCAGGACGCTCCTGTTATAGAAGTGGAGGATTTCGGCTCCCTGGTTTCCGAAGCGGCGGCCGACATCCAGATTGAAACCGCCTCGGATGACGATGACACCTCCAGCGAGTATTCTGCGGCCAGCGCGCCGATCATCAAGCTGGTCAACGGCATCATGCTCAAGGCGATCAAGGACGGGGTGAGCGATATTCACATAGAGCCTTTCGAAAAGGCGCTGCAGGTGCGCTACAGGCTGGACGGGTCGCTCTACAAGTCGATGAATCTGCCCCTTGCCATAAAGAATGCCCTGGTATCGAGGATAAAGATTCTCTCAGGCCTCAACATTGCCGAGCGCCGCGTCCCCCAGGACGGCAGGATCAAGATGCGTCTGGGTAAAGACAAGGCGGTGGATTTCCGGGTGTCCAGTCTTCCCACTCTTTTTGGGGAAGGCATAGTCATGAGAATACTCGATCCCGGCGCCCTCAACGTGGATCTGACAAAGCTCGGCTTTGAACAGAAGACATTCGATGCGCTGAAACGCTGTATTTACAGACCTAACGGGCTTCTTCTTGTAACGGGGCCTACAGGGAGCGGCAAAACCACGACCCTCTATTCGATCCTGAACGCCCTCAACAAGGAGGACACCAAGATCCTCACCGCAGAGGATCCGGTCGAGTTCAACTTCAGGGGGATCAACCAGGTCCTTGTACGAAATGAAGTTGGGATGACCTTCGCCGCTGCCCTGAAATCCTTTCTGCGCCAGGACCCCGACATCATCATGGTCGGCGAGATCCGGGACATGGAAACGGCGGAGATTGCGATCAAGGCAGCCATGACCGGTCACCTGGTTTTCAGTACGCTTCACACAAACGATTGTCCTTCCACTATCGGGAGACTTGTAGACATCGGAATACCTGCCTATATGCTGGCCTCCGCAGTGACGATGGTTCTTTCGCAACGGCTGGTCAGAAAGCTCTGTCAATGCAAACAGAAAGTGGAAGACCTCGATCCCAAGGAGCTCGAGTCCCTGGGTTTCCCGAAAGATGAGATTCCCAATCTCACCATTTACGGTCCCCACGGATGTGAGATATGCAAGGGAAGCGGGTACAAGGGCAGGGTAGGCCTCTACGAGCTGATGGAGGTGACCGATGACGTGGGCAAGGCAATCAACGCGAGTGTTCCCGAAGATCAACTGCGCAAGATTGCGATTCAGGAAGGAATGGTGACCCTCAGGGATGCAGGACTCCAGAAGATCCGCGAGGGAATGACTTCCGTGGAGGAGGTGGCCAGAAGAACCGTCGCGACAAAGGAATCCATGCCTGCCTACATGGTGAACCCGGATGTAATTGAATGCCTGGACGGGGAATACATCATCCGCGAAGGAAACACGGACTTGGACTTCTACAAACTCGTTCGCGGCGCTCTGGCGGTAGTGAAGGACGGGAAGAAAATAGCGGAGATTACGCAGCCGGGCGATTTCTTCGGAGAAATGGCCGCAATCTCGGGAGAGCCCCGCTCCGCTTCCATTATGGCCTCCGGCAAAGCGGTCGTGAAGCGCTTCCCCGGTGAAAAGCTCCATGAGGTGATCGAGAAATATCCGGATGTCGCCAAGCACCTGTTCCAGATCCTCGTGAGCCGCCTTGATCGATCCAACAAACTCACCACCAAACTGGCCGCCGATCTGGTCAGACTTAATCAGCAGCGAAAACTCCCAGCCTAGTGTGGTGTCAGAAGCCCATTAGGCTTCTATGCCCTTCGATACCCTCAGGGCAGGGCTCCCCATGAACAGAAGCAGCGTCTGGCGGAGATGTCGCAGGAGGAAAGAGCTGAGGCCACAGCACAATAATTGTCAATTGATGCGATAACTTAGGTTCAACAGCGCGATGTTTCGCGGGAGCTGTCCGTCTTACCGGCGTTTGAAACCACAGGAGGTGATTCCATGAAAGAACTTAAAATCGGGTGTGGCAAGCCGACTGGCGCAAAGGTTGGCGAGTCGGCCGGAGAGCAAAATGCAGCAAACCAACCAGCGAGGGAGGGGGAGGTCGCCATGTCGATCGTAAGAGTAGGTCAGAAGGCGCCTGATTTCGAGGCGCCCGCATACAATATGATTCCTGAACGTCAATCTCACGGAGCAGGAGAAGCAGGATCTCGTGAATCTCATGAGAGCGCATTGATCAGAGAGAATGTCCAATGTCCAATGTAAAATGTCCAATGATCAAGTAATTTCAATGGACATTGAATTCGGCTGGTGTAAAATTCAACACTTTCCTCAACCGGGAAACGGACATTTGGACCACTTTTCCCCCCTTGGACATTGGGCGTTGGAAGTTGGACATTGGACATTGATAGGTAAAGACGCTCGGAGGCGTGAAAAGGGATGCCTTTCAGGGATTTCTCCATTACCCCCGCGTACAGGGAGCTTTACCCGGGAGTTGGCTTCGGGCTTACCCTGGTCCGTGGATGCACCAATCCGGAAAACCCGCCCGGATTCGATCAGCACAAGCGAAAGCTTCTACGCAAACTCAAGAGAAGGGAAACACTCGCTGAGATCACCGCTCGTATCGGCACATACGACAGGTTCTTTCAATCCTTCGGCTTTGAGTGCCCCCTCCCGAAACATCTGAAGTATGCCGTCAATACGGGTTTCCCGCGCTATAATCTCATGGTGGATGCGCATTTTGTTGCGGAGATGTGCGCGGGAATCCTTGTCGCGGTTACGGATTTCGACCGGTTCGACGGCAAACTGACCCTCGACCTCGCAAAAGAAGGCGAGATTTGTCTCGGCATGGGAGGGAGGGAATTCAGGACCAAGACAGGCGAGATCGTGCTCCGGGACGAAAAGGATATTGTCTGCATTTTGTGCCAGGGCGCTGACGAGAAGACAAGGATAAAAGAGGCCACCCGAAACGTGCTTTTTTATGCCTATGCGGTGCCGGGCATCGATGCAGGGTTTCTCCGCGAAGGTCTCGCGCATGCGGCGGAAGCGGTCGCCCTGTTCGGCGGAGGTACTGCAGAGGGTCCGGAAATCTTTGGAATTTAGGGGTCAGGAGTGAAACTCCCGAAAAAAAACTTGACACATCCTGTCCTGCGCACTATTCTCATGCAATTACACTTTTGAGGAAAACAGTGATAGGTATGTTGCCTGTGAACCAAAATATCATCGCCATTATCACCGCAATAGGGGTCCCTGTATCCCTATTGCTCCTCCTCCTTTTGGGGGTAAAACCCAAAAAACCGGGCCTGATGATGGCATGACATAGAACAGATTCTGCAAAAACCGTTATCAGGCCCTCCTGATAACGGTTTTTTTTTGCTAACATTTTTACACCAGGTTTAGGAAACAGGTTATGAGCAGGCAGATCGTTCTTTATGACACGACCCTCAGGGACGGAACCCAGGGGGAGCACGTCAATCTCTCGGCTGAGGACAAGCTCCGCGTGGCGCGGAAGCTGGATGACATGGGTATCCACTATGTGGAAGGAGGCTGGCCCGGTTCCAATCCCAAGGATGGACGCTTTTTCGAGATGTGCCGGTCAGTCCGGTTCAGAAACATCCGTCCGGCCGCTTTCGGAAGCACACGACGGCCATTCATCCGGCCTGAAGAGGATCAGAATATTGCATCCCTGCTCGAAACAGGGGCTGAAACCGTGACCATCTTCGGCAAGAGCTGGGATCTCCATGCCTCAGAGCTTATCGGCGCCACCCTGGATGAAAACCTGGCAATGATCCGGGACAGCATCAGGTACCTGAAGGAGAAGGTGGGAGAGGTTATCTACGATGCGGAGCACTTTTTCGACGGGTACAAGCGGAATCCCTCCTATGCCCTGAAAACACTTGAGGCGGCGATGGAGGGAGGTGCGGACATGATCGTCCTCTGCGACACGAATGGAGGCACCCTGCCGCATGAAGTGAAAGAGATTATCGAGAAGGTTGCGCCCGGCATCGATCGGCCCTTCGGGATTCACGCGCATAATGACTGCGGTCTGGCACTGGCCAATTCCCTTGTTGCCGTACAGGCGGGAGGCTCCATGGTGCAGGGGACCGTCAACGGGTACGGGGAGAGATGCGGAAACACGGACCTGATCTCGGTAATCGGAAATCTTCAAGTGAAAATGGGCTTTGACTGTATTCCACCCGAGAAGCTCAGAAAGCTGACCGAACTCTCCAGGTATGTGAGCGAAGTGGCCAATATGCTCCCCGTCAATCAGCGTCCTTTTGTGGGGAAGAGCGCCTTTGCACACAAAGGCGGGGTGCACGTAAGTGCGATCATCAAGGATCCGCGTGCCTATGAGCACATTGAACCGGAACTGGTGGGGAATCGCCGCCGGGTCCTGGTTTCCGACCTCTCGGGCAAGAGCAACATCGATTACAAGGCACGGGAGATGGGAATCAAAATCGGGGGCAACGGATACGGAAGCGACAAGATCGTGCAGGAGATCAAGCGAATGGAGGACCAGGGGTACCAGTTCGACGCCGCGGAAGGCAGCCTGGAACTCCTCATCAAGAAAGCCACCGGACAATTCATCGAGCCCTTCAAACTGGAGTCTTTCAGAGTTACCATTGAAAAGAACGGGTCCGGCCCGAGCGCGTCGCAGGCGACCATCAAAATCTCGGTCGGAGATGAACATGAGATTACTGCAGCCGAGGGAGACGGTCCGGTCAATGCCCTCGACAATGCCCTTCGAAAGGCTCTCTACAAGTTCTTCCCACAGATCAATGAAATGGGGTTGGTGGATTTCAAGGTGCGCGTCATCGACGGAAGCGACGGAACAGGAGCCAAGGTGCGGGTGCAGATCGAGTCCAGGGACCCCAAAGAAATCTGGTCGACTCTGGGGGTGTCGGAGAATGTCATCGAGGCGAGTTGGCAGGCCCTGGTGGACAGCGTTCAGTACAAACTATCCAGAACCCCGAATGAGAGCTGATATGGCGATATATTCAATAACGAGCACGGAGGCCCTTGCCGCAGATTTTCTCGACAGAGAGAGTCTGCGGAGGGTCCTTATGGGATAGCCTTCAGGTTTGGAGTTTCTTAGACCTTATGCAGGCTGAGCAAAAATGCTCAGATGCAAGGCATCCGAAACTCCGAGGAGCGAGGCGTACAGCCCAGTACGCCGCAGTGACGAGGGGTGAGGATAACGCAGCAGATGGGCGTTTTTCATCAGCGTGCCAACACAAGGAGGTTATCCCATGATTGACAATCGCGTTATCATATTCGATACAACCTTGAGGGACGGCGAGCAGTCCCCGGGTGCAAGCATGAACACGGCGGAAAAGGTGCGGCTTTCCATCCAGCTCGAGAAACTGGGAGTGGATGTGATTGAAGCCGGCTTTCCTGCCGCTTCCCCGGGCGATTCCGAGGCCGTCAAGCATATCGCCGCAAAGGTCAGGCGCGCCCAGGTGGCCGCTCTGGCCAGGGCGTCGGAAGAGGACATCGATCGCGCCTGGGCATCTGTCAAGGATGCGGCCCATCCAAGAATCCACACCTTCATTGCAACCTCCGACATCCATATGAAATACAAGCTCCGAATGGACCGTGAGCAGGTGGTCAAGGCCGCTGTTCATGCGGTGCGGCATGCAAAGAAGTACACGGAGAACGTGGAGTTCTCGGCAGAAGACGGTTCTCGAAGCGATCCTGATTTTCTCTGTGAGATCTTCGGCGCCGCTATCGAAGCAGGGGCGACCACCATCAATCTCCCTGACACGGTGGGATACGCGCTCCCCGATGAGTTCGGACAACTGGTCGCCTACGTAAAGGCCAAGACTCCGGGGATGGACAAAATTGTTCTGAGTGTGCACTGCCATAATGATCTTGGTCTTGCAACGGCAAACACCATTGCCGGGTTGCGGGCCGGTGCGCGTCAGGCCGAGGTCACCCTCAACGGCATAGGCGAGAGGGCGGGCAACACCTCCCTGGAGGAGGTCGTGATGAGCCTCTACACACGGGGCGAGAACACCGGCCTCACCACGTCCGTCAATACCAGGGAGATCTTTCCTACCAGCAGGCTCGTCAGTATGATCACCGGCATCGTGATTCAGCCCAACAAGGCCATTGTAGGGGCGAATGCCTTTGCGCATGAGGCCGGCATCCACCAGGACGGCATGCTGAAGCACAGAATGACCTATGAGATCATGGAGCCGGAAACCGTGGGTCTCTCCATGACCCGTCTCGTGCTCGGGAAACACTCCGGCAGGCACGCCTTCAGAAAGAAATTGGTCGAACTGGGTTATGACCTTGGAGAGGATGATGTCAACAAGGTTTTCGAGAAGTTCAAGGAGCTGGCGGACAAACGCAAGGAGATCCTCGACGAGGACATCGAAGTTCTTGTGGCCGAAGAGATTCTGCGAATCCCGGACAAGTACCAGTTGGACTACCTGACCGTGGTTTGCGGAACGGTCGCAGTGCCGACTGCAACCGTGAAACTGAAGATCGACGGCAAAGAGGCCCAGGGAGCAGGGTTTGGGATCGGTCCGATCGACGCCGCCTTCAACACCATAGCCAAGATCACCGGGACCCGTTCCAAATTAATACGATTTTCCATTACCGCAATCAGCAGCGGCACCGATGCACAGGGAGAGGTGACGGTTCGTCTGCAGGAAAACGGTCTTGTGGCGCTGGGCAAGGGGGCCGACTCGGATATTTTTATTGCAAGCGCCAGGGCTTACATAAACGGACTGAACAGGATCGAATACCTGAAGAAGAATCCGTCTCTTGCACCGGAGGAACGGTCTCTATAGCAGGAGCAAAGCGCATAGAGCATAGCGCATAGAGCATGGCGCATAGCGAGAAAAGCACACGGGATCTTCCCTGTGCTAAGAGAAGTAGTCTGGAGCGAACTCCTGCTCGCGATGGTTTTCGAAGCGAAGAAATCGCAACCGGGAGGTTGCTCCTACGAAGAATTTGATATTTCGGACAGAAGTCGAGCGGGACGTCAATAGCGACGCCCGACCCGCAACAAACAAATTGCAGTTAACCACTGACAACGGACAACGGACAAATGACAAAACCAATGACCATCACGGAAAAGATACTGGCCGGACACGCGGATCTTGAATCGGTCGCGCCCGGCGACCTGATCAAGGTCCGCGTCGATCTGGCGCTGGCCAATGACATCACAGCTCCCCTGGCAATCAGGGTGTTTCATCGGACAGGCCGGAGTCAGGTCTTCGATCCTCTAAAGGTCGCGCTGGTGGCGGATCACTTTGTGCCCAACAAGGACATCCCTTCGGCAGAGCAGTCCAAGATCATGAGAACATTTGCGAGGGAGCAGGGGATCGTGCATTACTATGAACCGGGGGACGGAGGGGTCGAACACGTGATCCTTCCCGAAAAGGGGCTTGTCATCCCCGGGGATCTTGTCATCGGCGCCGACAGCCACACCTGCACCTACGGTGCTTTAGGCGCCTTTTCCTCGGGTGTCGGGAGCACCGACCTCGGCGTCATCATGGCAACCGGCAGAACGTGGTTGAAGGTGCCCCCCTCCATCAGGGTCGATTATGAAGGAAATCTCAGGACTTGGGTGGGAGGAAAGGATCTCATTCTCTACACTCTCGGACTGCTTGGCGTGGAAGGCGCCAATTACAAGAGTCTCGAATTTTCCGGAGAGACAATTCATGCCCTTACCATGGATCAAAGGCTCACGATGTGCAATATGGCCGTGGAAGGCGGGGCCAAGAACGGCATAGTCGAGCCGGATGAGATCACAATGGCGTACGTGTCGGGACGTTCCGGCAGGCGGCCGGAGGTTTTCCGGAGCGACACCGATGCCCGTTACGAAAAGGTGCTGAAGATCGATGTAAGCGCGATGGAACCTCAGGTGGCGGCGCCCCATTCCCCGGACAATGTGAAGCCCGTCAGCCAGGTGGGCCATGTTGCACTGGATCAGGTTTTTCTCGGATCCTGTACCAACGGCAGGCTGGAAGACCTCAGGGTCGCTTCAGGTATCCTCAAGGGGAAGTCCGTGGCAAAAGGGACCCGGTTCATCGTGCTGCCCGGTTCCGCAGAGGTCTACAGGCAGGCCCTCCGGGAGGGAATCCTGGAGACGCTGCTGGATGCCGGAGCCGTAATAGGCCCGCCCTCGTGCGGCCCCTGCCTTGGGGGCCATCTCGGAATCCTTGCCGATGGAGAGAGGGCGCTTTCCACATCGAACCGGAATTTTCTGGGGAGGATGGGCCATGTGGGGAGCGAGGTGTACCTGGCGAGCCCTGCGGTGGCGGCAGCTTCGGCGATTTTAGGCAGGATCGGCTCACCCGAGGAAGTATGAAGAAGAATATGGTTTTTCCCGCAGAGTCGCAGAGACGCAGGGGGAATCAAGGTAAAGAAAAGACTGATTCAAAGGACTAATGACAAGGAACAAAGGACAATAACCATGAAATTCGAAGGAAAAGGTTGGAAGTTCGGGGACAACGTCGATACGGACGCGATCATCCCTGCAAGATTCCTCAATGTTTCAGATGAAGATCAACTCGCCGCAAGCTGTTTCATCGACCTGAGACCCGAGTTTGTAAAAGGGGTAGGCCGTGGGGACATTATCCTGGCGGGGACCAACTTCGGGTGCGGATCCTCGAGGGAGCATGCACCCCTGGCCATCAAAGCCTCCGGTGTAAGCGTGGTTGTGGCACGGAGCTTTGCAAGGATCTTTTACCGGAATTCGTTCAACATCGGGCTTCCCATCCTGGAGTGCGACGAGGCGGTCTCCGCCTTCGCAGAGGGGGCACGCCTCTCGGTGGACCTCGAGTCCGGGGAGATCCGGGACACGAAGACAGGAGTGAAAGTGTTTGCGAAACCTATCCCGGACTTCATGCGGGAGATGATCCAGGCGGGCGGTCTCGTGCCGTATATCAAATCGAACGGGGGAACGTTCTAGTGGTATGTCTCATGGATAAGTTGTCATCTCGACCGAAGGGAGAGATCTTTCAATTCACTCGAACGAAAAGATTTTTCGCTTCACTCGAAATGACAGCATTGTGGCGTCAGAACCGAGACATAGCACTAGAAGAGAAAACTGGAATATCGAATTTCGAACAACGAATAACGAATGTCGAAGGAAGTCAGTAAGGACCTTAAAACTCTTCCAACTTCCCCTCCCCTGGCGGGAGGGGTAAAGGGGAGGGGGCGGCTCAAGGAGAAAAGTATGAGAAGCGACAATGTCAAAAAGGGGGTGGAGCGCGCTCCGCACCGGTCCCTCTTCAAAGCCATGGGGTATACGAGCGCCGAACTTGATCGGCCGATCATCGGTATTGCCAGTTCGGCCAATGAGATCATACCGGGTCACATCCATCTGGACAGGATCGTGGAGGCCGTGAAGGCGGGCATCTACATGGCAGGGGGTCTTCCGGTGGTCTTCGGCACCATCGGCGTGTGTGACGGGATTGCCATGAATCACGAAGGCATGAAGTTCTCCTTGGCAAGCCGCGAGCTTATTGCCGATTCGGTCGAGGTGATGGCCATGGCGCATGCCTTTGACGGTCTTGTTCTGGTTCCCAACTGCGACAAGATCGTTCCCGGGATGCTCATGGCTGCGGCCCGGTTGAACATCCCCGCCGCGCTCATAAGCGGAGGGCCGATGCTGGCGGGAAGACACCCGCTGGAACCGGGAAAGAAGATAGATCTCATCACGGTCTTTGAGGCGGTGGGGGCTGTGCGCTCCGGAAAAATGGATGAGGACACCCTGGCGATGTTCGAAGAGGAAGCCTGCCCCACTTGCGGTTCCTGTGCAGGAATGTTCACAGCCAACTCCATGAATTGTCTCTCAGAGGCTATCGGAATGGCCCTGCCGGGAAACGGGACCATTCCTGCGGTCATGGCCGCAAGGATCCGCCTGGCCAAGGAAACAGGAATGCGGATCGTGGATCTCGTGGAGAAGCAGATCACACCGAGGCAGATCATGACTCAGGATGCACTCACCAATGCCCTTGCGGCCGACATGGCCCTTGGCTGCTCCACCAACACTGTCCTTCACCTGACTGCCATATCCATAGAGGCAGGACTTTCTCTGGATCTGAAAAAGATAAATGAGGTTAGCCGGCGTACACCCAACCTTTGCAGTCTGAGCCCGGCAGGGAAAGATCACCTGGAGGACCTGAATCGAGCCGGAGGGATCAGCGCGGTCCTCAAGGAGCTCGCTGGCGGGGGCCTAATCAAAGGGGACTGCATTACCGTGACGGGGAAGACTGTAGCCGAAAACATCGCCCGCTCTGAGGTTCGAGACCGCGGAGTAATCAGACCTCTGAAGAGCCCGTGCAGACCCGAGGGCGGGATAGCCGTCCTGTTTGGGAATCTGGCGCCTGGCGGATGCGTTGTAAAACAGTCGGCCGTATGCGAGGAGATGCTCTTACACGAAGGACCGGCGAGGGTTTTCGATTCGGAAGACGACGCCACGAAGGCTATACTCAGCGGGAAGATCAACAAGGGGGAAGTCCTCGTGGTCCGTTATGAAGGACCCAAAGGAGGCCCCGGCATGCGTGAGATGCTTACGCCCACCTCGGCCATTGCAGGTATGGGAATGGATGCACATGTAGCCCTGATCACCGACGGCCGCTTCTCAGGAGGATCCCGAGGCGCATCCATAGGGCACGTGTCTCCCGAAGCCATGGAAGGAGGTCCGATCGCAGCCGTCCGGAACGGGGACACTATAAGAATCGACATCCGCAACAGGAAGATCGATGTCCTGCTGAAGGAAGAAGAGATCAAACAGCGGCTCTCTACATGGAAACCGCCCCAGCCCAAGATCAGCACCGGCTATATGGCCCGGTATGCCAGATCCGTAAGCTCCGGAAGCGAAGGGGCGGTGGTCAAATGATGTTCAACGTTCAAAGTTCAGGGTTCAGAGTTCAAGGTTCACAGTTAAGGTCTCCGTTTCACAGTTTCGATTTCAGAGGCGGGAGTTGAACCCGCAAAAGAATTCATAACCCGGGTACTTAACTCGGAACTTTGAACTCGGAACCCGGAACTCATAAAGAGAGGTGATTACCATTAAACTCAAAGGCTCACAAATCATATTGCAGGTGTTGCAGGAAGAGGGGGTCGAAATCATCTTCGGCTACCCCGGTGGCATGACCATCGATATCTACGACGATCTTGCAAAGAGCTCCATCAAGCATATTCTTGTACGGCATGAGCAGGGCGCGGTGCACGCGGCCGACGGCTACGCCAGGGCATCCGGAGGAGTGGGGGTCTGCCTGGTCACATCAGGACCGGGCGCGACCAATACGGTCACCGGTCTTGCCTCGGCATTCATGGACTCCATCCCCATCGTCGTCCTGACAGGACAGGTGCCGACCCGCCTTATCGGCAATGACGCCTTTCAGGAAGTCGATATCGTGGGCATCACAAGACCCTGTACGAAACACAACTATCTGGTGAAAGATGTGGAGAACCTGGCCCGCGTTCTCAAAGAGGCGTTCTACATCGCCCGCTCCGGAAGGCCCGGACCGGTGCTCGTGGATTTGCCCAAGGACGTTCTCCAGGCGAGCACATCCTACAAGAGCATCAAGGAAACCAGGATGCCTTCTTACAACCCCACCTATGAGCCCAACGCGAGACAGCTCCCAAAGGCCGTCAAGCTGATCAAGGAAAGCAGGAGACCCATGGTGCTGACCGGCGGGGGAGTGATCCTCTCCGGAGCGGCCGAAGAGCTCAGGACATTTTCAAGAAAGATCCAGTCCCCGGTTGCGGGCACCCTGATGGGTCTCGGGGCCTTTCCCGCTTCCGACCCGCTCTGGCTCGGTATGATCGGGATGCATGGCACCTTCCGGGCGAACATGTCTTCGGCGGAATGCGACCTCATGATCGCTGTGGGCGTGCGGTTCGATGACAGGGTCACGGGCAAGATCGAGGAATTTGCGCCAAAGGCCAGGATTGTTCACATCGATATCGACCCGACCTCCATACGCAAGAACATCCCTGTTTCAGTACCCATTGTGGGGGACTGCAAGATCACCCTGCAAAAGTTGAACCAGCTCCTCGAAAAGGAAAACGAGAAAGATCTGATCCAGTCCAGAGATCCGTGGCTCAAGCTGATCGAGGAGTGGAAGGCAACCAGGCAGCTCAGCTACGATCAGAAGAAGTGCGCCAACATCAAACCCCAGTATGTCATAGAAATGCTCAGCCGGATGAGCAACGGAAAGGCGATCATCACCACCGAGGTGGGGCAAAATCAGATGTGGGCGGCTCAGTACTATCAGTTCGATCAGCCCAACCGGTTTATCACTTCAGGGGGGCTGGGCTGCATGGGGTTCGGTCTTCCTGCGGCCATAGGCGCGCAGATTGCGCAACCGGACAAGCTGGTCGTGGATATTGCCGGGGACGGAAGCATCCAGATGAACATCCAGGAAATGGCTACCGCAGTGCAGTACGGGCTCCCGGTCAAGGTGGTGATCCTGAACAATCGATATCTCGGGATGGTCCGCCAGTGGCAGGAGCTTTTCTACGATCGCTGCTATTCCTGCACCGACATGGAGCACGCTCCCGATTTCGTGAAGCTGGCAGAGGCGTACGGCGCGGTCGGCCTTAGAGCTACGAGGCCGGACGAAGTGGAATCGGTGTTGAAGGAAGGGCTATCGTTGCCGAGGACTGTGATCATGGAATTCATCGTGGACAGGGAAGAGTGCGTCTACCCCATGGTTCCTGCGGGAAAAGCGATTACCGACATGTTGCTGACTTGAAAAAAAATATAGGTCCTATAAGCCCTATTTTTTGAGGAAAAAATATGACGAACAACGGTACGAAAAGGAATATTCTCTCCATGCTTGTGGACAATCAGCCCGGCGTGCTTTCCAGAGTGGCCGGTCTTTTCAGTAGCAGGGGATTCAATATAGACAGCCTCTGCGTGTCCGAGACCACAGATCCCCTCATCTCGCGGATCACACTGGTGGCAGTGGGGGATATGTCCATTCTGGAGCAGATCAAGAAACAGCTGAACAAATTGATCAATGTCCTTAAGGTCATGGATTTCACGGAAACGGAATTCGTGCAGAGAGAGACGGCCCTGGTCAGGGTCAGGGCCAAACCCGAGCATAGGGCGGAGATCCTGAGGATGGCCGATATTTTTCATGCGACTGTTGTGGATGTCGGCACTGAACACTACACCGTGGAGGTTACAGGGGACGAAGGAAAGATCACGGCCTTCCTGAAGCTCCTCAAACCGGTGGGAATCAAAGAGATCGCCAGGACAGGACCCGTCGCCCTGGCCCGCGAAAAAAAATAAGAACAAGAGACACAAGTCCCGCCACTAAGGCACGAAGGCACAAAGAAAAACTGCATCTTTCGTGTGTTGGTGTCTTCGTGGCAGACCTCTTCTAACAAGAAAGGAGCTACTGGTATGGCTAAGATCGATTTCGGCGGTGTTGTCGAGGAAGTGATCACTTCTGAGGAGTTTTCCCTGAAAAAGGCGAAGGACATCCTCAAAAATGAAAGGATAACGGTCCTTGGTTATGGAGTTCAAGGACCGGGACAGGCATTGAATCTCAGAGACAACGGGTTTGAGGTCATCATCGGGCAGCGGGAGGAAGAACGCACGTATTGGGACAAGGCGATTCGGGACGGCTTTGTTCCGGGGAAGACCCTTTTCCCTATTGAGGAGGCGGCGAAACGGGGAACAATCATCCTCTACCTTCTTTCCGATGCCGGGCAGATGGCCGCGTGGCCTATGGTCAAGGCATGCCTCAACGAAGGCGATGCGCTCTATTTTTCTCACGGTTTTTCCATTGTCTACAAAGAGCAGACAGGAGTCATTCCCCCCAAGAATGTGGACGTCATCATGGTGGCGCCAAAGGGGTCGGGCCGCACCGTACGCATGAATTTTCTGGACGGAAGCGGCATCAACTCGAGCTTTGCCGTATTTCAAGACTACACGGGAAGGGCCAAAGACAGGACCATTGCCCTGGGGATCGGGATAGGGTCAGGGTATCTCTTCGCCACCACCTTCGAGAAGGAGGTCCATAGCGATCTCACAGGGGAACGGGGCGTCCTCATGGGCTGCCTCGCGGGCGTCATGGAGGCCCAGTACGAGCTTCTTCGCAGGCACGGGCACAGTCCAAGCGAGGCGTTCAATGAGACCGTGGAGGAGCTTACACAAAGCCTCATCCGGCTGGTAGGGGAAAACGGGATGGACTGGATGTACGCCAACTGCAGCACCACCGCGCAGCGAGGCGCCTTGGACTGGCGCAAGCCTTTCAAGGATGCCGTGGCGCCCGTATTCGAGAAATTATACCAGAGCGTCGTTTCAGGTGTGGAGACCCGGATTACCCTCGAGGCCAATAGCGCCCCTGACTATCGCGAAAAGCTGGAAAAGGAATTGAAGGAGATGAGGGAGTCGGAGATGTGGAGAGCCGGAACGGCGGTAAGAGCCCTCAGGCCCGAGAACCGGAAAAAATAGAGAAAAGCGGCCTCTCGCAGAGCCCACAGAGCCACAGAGTTTTTTAGAAAATCCCTCGACCACAGGCGGGCGGGAGACGCTGAGACGTTGAGCGAAGATGGTTCGCGCGAGGATGCTCATGCGAAGGGTAATACATGTCATTTCGACCCCGGCGAGAGCCGGGGGAGAAGTCTTGTCCCCCGAGAGCAGAAGATCTCTCACGTCGTTCGAGATGACAGTTCCCTTTGGTGCTGAGCTGTCAAAGCATTAACGGGAATTCACTCTGGACTCTTTGAGAGGACGATGGTCCTATGAGAGATGTACGAGTAGCAGCCGTCTGCATGGCCTCGATTCCAGGGGATGTGGAGGGGAATCTCCATAAGACCGAGCGGTTTGTTTCAGATGCCGCCGGACGGGGAGCGGAGATCGTTTGTTTTCCCGAGCTTTCGATCAACGGGTACACCCTCCGGAATCAGGAGCATCGTCTAGGGGATCAGCAGGAGATCGTCCGAAGAATTGAAGATCTGGCCAGGTCCCAAAGAATCCTCATCCTTGCCGGCTTGCTCATGGCCGGTGAATACGGGAGACCGTGCATCTGCCAGGTCGCGGCGGGCCCGGAAGGTTTGATTGGACTCTACCGCAAGACTCACCTGTCACCGCCCGAGAAAGAACTGTTTCTGCCTGGGGAAGAACTCAAGACCTATTCTCACAAGGGGATCGCCTTCGGCATTGAGTTATGTTACGAGGCCCACTTCCCGGAGATAAGCGCCGTCCTGGCGCTGCAGGGCGCGGAGATCCTCTTCCTCCCCCATGCATCGCCTCGGGGAACACCGGAGGAGAAGCTCAGCAGCTGGTTAAGACACCTCCCCGGCAGGGCCTTTGATAATAGTGTCTTTGTAGTCGCCTGCAATCAGACGGGCGACGCGGAGGACGGGCCGTCATTTCCCGGCGTAGCCCTTGTGCTGGACCCTTCGGGAAGGTTGATCGCCAGCCGGGCTGAGAGAGGCGAAGGAATGCTCATTGCAGACTTGAGGGAAGATTCGCTGGCACAGACGAGAAGTCACAGGATGAAGTATTTTCTTCCCTCCAGAAGACCTGAGCTGTACGGCGGGCTCGTATCGCAAAAAAAGGGCACAACCAGGGAGTGATCCCTGCCTTGTGCCCGATTTCACTAAGATGAACTTCAGTAGCTTAAACGCAACCGGTTGGTTTGGGCAAGCCGGCCATCTTGCAGGCGCCTTTCCCTGGGCCCGAGGGAAACAATTCATAAATGTACTTCAGTTTGTACCCGGTAACCTTGGAGAGAATTCTGACCATTGGAGCAATCCCGTTCTTCTTGTAGTAATCCTGAAGGACATTGATCACCTTCCAGTGCTCCTCGGTAAGCTCCTCGATTCCTTCTGACTGCTTCACCCACTTGACCCAGGCCTGATTCCAATTGTTGAAATCGTCAATGAAGCCGTCTTCATCCACATTGAAGGTGTTCCCTTCAAACTCCACGTTTGGCATAGACGTTGACCTCCTCTTGGCGTTAATATAATAACGATTTATAATGACTTGGATTTGCGGCAGAAATTTTGTATATCGCAACTTTCCACCGATGTCAATCCTTCTTTTCAGGAGTGTCTGATATACCGTTTCCTTTCTTCGTAACGGTTCAGCTGGACGATAATGGAGCAGAGACCCCCATGACCAGCCTCATCAACCCTTGTTTCCCTGGGCTAAGCTGTTCCCTTTCTTCCCCGCGAAGCAAGAGCGGTTCTAAGCAGTCCTTCTCCCCACAGGGAAGTCCCTCCTGCATGAAGATGGGTATAGGTGGCGAGCAGATTCCTGTGCAGGATCCCGTCCCTCAGACCATCCAGTCCCCGGCCTCGACGAACCTTGAAGATCGTCTTCAGTTCAGAACCGCGCTCCGGCAGGACCCTTGAGTAGTGGAACTCATGTCCTTTCAGGACCTCTCCAACCGGATAATAGGGGTTTTCTCCATCCACCTCCATGACAGTGTATCCGTGACCCTGGGGCTTTTCCTCCAAGATGAAGGAAAGGGGCAAGGCGCCGACCATTGAATATCTCTTTTCTCCAACGAGCAACTGTTCACCCAGGTACATGAGCCCCCCGCACTCCGCATACACCGGAAGGTTCTGCTCGATAGCCTCTTTCAGAGAATTCCGGAACTCCTCGTTCTCTGCCAGGGCCTCAGCCTGGGTTTCAGGGAATCCGCCGCCGATGTAGAGGGCGTCGACTTGGGGAAGAGTTTTCTCCTGCATGGAATCGATCTCCACGAGGGTGGCTCCCAGGGACTTCAGGTGCTCAAGATTCTCCGGATAGTAGAACCAGAAGGATCTGTCGCGAATCACTCCAACCCGCAAGTCCTTATCCAAGAGGAAGCCGGCTTGGGGGCTGCCAGCGCCGTTGCTTAAAGGTTCCACGTTTCCGGCAATCTTCCATAGGGTGTCAAGGTCCAGGTTTTTTTCTACGATGTTCCTGGCCCAGTCCACCGCGTTTTCTGCGAGGGCTCGTTCGAGGTGCGGTATCAGCCCCATATGCCGCTCCGGGAAGAGAGTCTCCGTGAGCTTGGGAACGGCGCCGACTACCGGGATTCCGCAATGATGCTCTATTGCCCCTCTAACAACGGATTCCTGTCTGCGGCCGGCCACCCTGTTCAGTATGATTCCGGCGATCTTCAGGTCAGGATCAAATTTCTGGCAGCCAAGAACAAGGGCGGCAACCGTCCTCGTAGCCATTGTCACATCGGCAATCAGGATAACAGGACTCTGGAGCATCTTCCCCAGTTCAGCTGTGCTGCAGCAGCCGTCCTGGTCAAGTCCGTCGTACAGGCCGCGGTTTCCTTCGATGATAGAGACATCCGCACCTGCAGAATGGATTTCAAAGGAATGGAGCATCTGCTCGCGGGTCATGAGAAAAGGATCCAGGTTATAGCAGGGATTCCCGGCAGCAAAGGAGAGCCAGCCGGAATCGATGAAATCCGGACCCTTTTTGAAAACGGCGATTTTGTGAGCCCTTGATCTCCATGCCGAGACAAGGCCGAGGGAAAGGATGGTTTTCCCCGAGCCTCCCCGAAGGGCTGCAATGGTTATACGCGGGTGAAGAAGAGACATGATGGTAATTCCTCGCGGGTACGGCAGTGTTCGATTTTCTTGTGGTACAGTCGGTGTTATTATACTCCCTCAAAACCCGGCATTGAAACGCCTTTTTCGCGCAGGAGGATTAAATCAAAAATTAAGTGGAAACCGGTACATCCTTTCAAGAACCCGCCATTTTTCTGTTGACAAGCGACCCTAAATCTTCCTATAAACCTAAGTCTATTCTGCTATTGCGAGGGCTATCTTCGGTAAAGGAGGGTATCGCTCGCACGCATTCCGCAAAACAGAAGACCTGATCATTGGCACTTTTTATTCGCAGACCTTCCCGGGCTCCGAAACCGCCCTTGTATTTTCCATCCGGGCTGATGGGCCTGACTGCGGGATGAGCTTCACTTCTACGGTTTCCTCCACCGCTGAGTGAGAAGATTAAGCCAAAGGAAGGGATTTAACGGGAGGATGTGAGGGCGGGGCCCTTATGTGGGTGGTGGTAAGGTCGCCTATTTCACCGAGATCTATAACCCTATTTATTGAAGAAGGAGGCATGGGTGATGGCTTTTGAACCGAAGCAAACGCAAAAGAAGTTGAAGTACGAAGAGCTTCGCGTCTACTCCGATGCTGAGCTGAAAAACTACACGGAGGAAGAACTCAAGAACTTTAAGATCAAGCACAAGATCCCTATGTGCGAAGACCTGGAGACAGGACCCTGGCCCAGCTTTGTGGCGGACACGAAGCGCAACGCCCTCCACAGACGGAAACTGGGGCAAGACAAGCTGCTGATCGAACAGGACGTGGCAGAGGATCTGCTGGGTCAGTTGGAGCGTTCTTTTGAGGACGGGGAAACCCACTGGAAGCACGGCGGCATTGTGGGCGTGTTCGGATATGGCGGAGGCGTCATCGGGAGGTATTCGGATCTTCAGGAAGAGTTCCCCTCCATCGCCCATTTTCACACAATGCGCGTGAACCAGCCGGCCAGCAAATTCTACAACTCGGATTACCTGAGAACTCTCTGCGATCTGTGGGAGTATCGGGGAAGCGGGCTGATGAACTTTCACGGGTCAACCGGTGACATCATCTTCCTGGGGACGTTTACGGAGCAGTTGGAGCCCATCTTCTATGAGCTGACCCATGTTCTGGATCAGGATCTCGGCGGTTCCGGTTCAAACCTGCGCACCCCCTCCTGCTGTATCGGGAAGGCCCGCTGCGAATATGCCTGTGTCGACACCCAGGAGTTGTGCTACGAGATGACCAACAATTACCAGGACGAGCTGCACCGTCCTGCATTCCCTTACAAGTTCAAGTTCAAATTTGACGGATGCCCCAACTGCTGCGTCGCCTCCATTGCGCGCTCCGATATGTCCTTCATCGGAACCTGGAGGGACAACATCCGGATCGATCAGAAGGCCGTTCAGGGATACATTGCAGGCGAGATCAAGCCAAACGCAGGCGCCCACTCAGGCAAGGACTGGGGCAAGTTCGATATTCAGAAAGAGGTGATCGGTCTCTGCCCCACGCAATGCATGTGGATGGAAGGGAAAACCCTCAAAATCGATGACAAGGAATGCACCCGTTGCATGCACTGCATCAACGTAATGCCTCAGGCCCTGAGACCCGGAACAGACACCGGTGTGAGCATCCTGCTCGGCGCCAAGGCTCCCATCCTGGAAGGCGCACAGATGGCTCTTCTGACCATCCCCTTCATGAAGGCCGAACCCCCTTATGACAACATCAAAGAGAATGTGATCGAGCCGGTCTGGGAGTGGTGGATGGAAGAAGGCAAGAACCGGGAGCGTTTGGGCGAGCTGATTCAGCGGCAGGGCATCCGGAAGCTCATGGAAATTCTGAAGGTCCCGGCCATGCCGCAGTTCGTGAAGGAACCGCGCTCCAACCCCTACATCTTCTGGAAAGAGGAAGATGTGCCCGGCGGATGGAAGAGAGACATCAATGATTATCGCTCCAGACACAAGAGATAGGAGGTAGGTATAATGGCGCTTTCCAGAGAAAAATTGGGTCTATATAATCCACAGAAACCCATGGAGAACCGGCTCACGGATATGGGGCCGAGACACTACTGGCAGTATTTCCCGCCCATCATCCAGAACAACTACGGCAAGTGGAAATATCACGAGATCCTGGAACCGGGCATCCTCGTACACGTCTCCGAGACCGGAGACAAGGTTTTTACCGTCAGAGTCGGCGGTGGCCGCTTCATGACCGTGGAGCACGTCCGAGAGATGTGCGAGATCGCAGACAAATACTGCGAAGGTTTCGTGCGCTTCACCACCCGTAACAACATCGAATTCATGGTGGACAGTCTCGATAAGGTGCAGGCCTTGAAAAAGGACCTCATGAGCCGGAAATTCGTCTCGGGCAGCTACAAATTTCCCCTCGGCGGCACCGGTGCAGGGGTGACCAATATCGTCCACACCCAGGGCTACCTCCATTGTCATACTCCGGCCACAGATGCTTCCTCCATGGTCAAGGCGGTCATGGACGATCTATTCGACTATTTCCAGAGCATGAAGCTTCCGGCGCAGGTGAGGGTATCCATGGCCTGCTGTCTGAATATGTGCGGGGCCGTTCATTGTTCGGATATCGCCCTCTTGGGATATCACCGAAAACCCCCGATCGTGGATGCAGAGGTTTTGGCGAATGTCTGTGAAATCCCGCTGGTCATCGCGGCGTGCCCCACGGCAGCCATCTCCCCGACCAAGACCGAGGATGGAAAGAAGGCCGTCAAGATCAAAGAAGAACGCTGCATGTTCTGCGGCAACTGCTACACCATGTGCATGGCCCTGCCCCTTTCCGATGGGCAAGGGGACTGCGTGACCATCATGGCAGGCGGCAAGGTCTCGAATCGGATCAGCCCGCCCAAGTTCTCCAAGGTGGTGATCCCGGCTCTCCCCAACAACTTCCCCCGGTTTCCGGAGGTCTGCAACTCAGTGAAGCAGATCGTGGAGGCCTATGCGAAGGATGCGAACAAGTATGAGCGCATCGGGGATTGGGCTGAGCGAATCGGCTGGGAGAGGTTCTTTGACAAATGCGGTATTCCCTTTACCGAGCACCTCATCGACGACTATCGGCTTCAGTACGACACGTACAGGACCTCGACCCAGTTCAAGTACACGGATGCCTCTTGGGCCGTGTCCAAGGCAGTGGGGGGCATCGACTAGACCCTGCTGCTTTCACGAAGGAGTGAAACCATGGACGATTTGAAAAAAGCGATTCTCGAATTCGCAGAAACCAACAAGAAGACCAAATTTTATTTCAATGATATGGAAAAAGGGGTCAGGGAGAAATTTCCCGAAGCCAAGGCAAGGGACATCAAGAAGGCTGCAACGGCTCTGGTGAACGAAGAGAAGCTGATCTACTTTTCCACCGGAAGCAGCACCATGTACGGTCTGAAAGGACGGGGTCAGACAGAGGACCACTAGAATTCGGTTCTCCTGTCCGGCCGGTTTTAAGGATGTAAGGGGTCGCTGTTCTCTACGGAACGGCGACCTCTGTTATTATTGTTTAGGCCCTTAGGTTGTAACCCCTCTGCAATTTGCGGAGAAGATTTGCCACAAAGGCACTAAGTCACAAAGAAGACCACAATATTGATCTTGGTGTCTTTGTGTCTTTGTGGCGGGATCTGGTTGCGGCCGTAAGGCCTGCATTGGGATTAGTCATATGAAAACGAAAGAGCCAGAAGATTCCGAGGATTTCATCCGGCGGCAAAAGGCTGTCCTGGCTGAAAACCCCGAGTGTGCAAGCACCTCTTACAATATGGGCGTTGCCCTGATGGAGCAGGGCCGGTTGAATGAGGCTGTCGAGGCTTTCAGGGAGGCCATTGCCAACAGCGGCCGCATGTTTGAGGCATGGGTAAATATCGGATACATCTGTTTTAAGCAAGGGGATCTGCAGGGAGTGGTTGAGGCCAATCAGAGGGGTGTCGAACTGGAGCCGAGATATGCCAGGGGATACTCCAACCTGGGGTTTGCCTATCTTCAAATGGGAAGAACGGAGGAGGCGATTGAGGCCTTGAAAAAGGCCATTGAACTGAATCCGGAGATTGTTCAGGCATGGAACAATCTGGCCAATGCCTATCTCCAGAACGGTGACATAGACAAGGCAATCGAGATCGGGGAGAAACTGGTGGTCATGGCCCCGGACTTCGGACTCGGCCACAACAACCTGGCTGTCGCCTACCTCTCCAGGCAGGAATACGAGAAGGCTGGGGAGCACCTGGACAGGGCCATTTCCCTCGGGTTTGAACCCCACCCGGATCTAATCCGGAAGGTGGCGGACTACCGTGAGTCCAGGCAAGGAGCTTGACAACTTTCTCAGATGGGCTATTATTCGCCCATTCCTAAAAACCATGGATCAGGCGGATTCCGTATAAAAACAGTGCCTGATCAATATGTTGTCTTGTCGAGAGAGTCAGAGCAAATTATACTAAGGGAGGTGTTTCCATGGCTGACTACTGCATCAACGTCTTTCTGAATGAAGAGCAGGAAAAAAAGCTCCAGGAATTGGGACTGGGAAGCCACATAAAAGAGATAGAGGGGAAAAAGGCCGTTCAGGTGGCGATGGGCGAAAAGGAACAGAAGAAGCTGAAAAAGGGATTCCCCGACATTGAATTCAATGCATCCAATGAGTGCGTCCTGCCCGAGTCGGCACAGCTGACCCTGATAGATTTTATTTTCAATGTTCAGTCCCTTGACGTTATGAAATTTGCCATCACGAAATTGTACAACCCACTGGCAGGCAAGGAGATACGCAGCAAGATCCATTAGTCGCACCGTTTTTCCTTCCGTGCCTTTTGCGCATATGCTGCCCCGGCCTTGCGGGCAGCATTTTTTATCTTAGCCGTAACACTTTTGCTCCGTGAAACAGAGGGTTCATGAAGCTCTGGTAGAGCTAAAGGGTTACTGTTTGCCGAGTGAGAAGATGAGCCTTTCTGAACTCCTGAAAAGTTACGAACTGCTGGCGGAGCGGGCTGATACCGCTTTTGCGGATATGGCCAAAGCCAATGGTGAGGCTATAAAGTGCAGACGCCACTGCTCCGATTGCTGCCATGCGGTTTTCGGCCTGTTTCTGGTCGAGGCGGCCTATGTACACGAGCATTTTTCCCGCCTGAACCCCGATGTGCAGAAGGGTGCACTCCTGCGCTGCAGTGAGATGGAACGGGGGTTGAAGAGGCTGGAGAAAAAAGCGCAGATCCATGAAGATGACCCTCAGATGCAGCATTACATCCTGGCCAGGGAGAGAATCCGCTGTCCGCTGCTCGACGATAACCATGAATGTGTGCTTTACCTTCACCGCCCTATCACCTGCCGCGTGTACGGCATACCGACCAGGGTTCAGGGGAAGGCGCGGGTTTGCGGAAAGTCGGGTTTCAAGAGCGGGGAAGCCTATGAAGCCTTTGATCTGGATGGGGTGTACAGCTCACTCCACATCCTTTCCATTCAGCTCCTGCAGATGAACGGAAAGGAGGACGATCTGGAACCGGCGTCCCTGCTGATTTCCATGTCCAAGACCATCACGACACCCCTGGAATCCCTCATCCGGGGAGATCTTGAATGACGCTCCAGAGTGTCTGGCAGTGGCTTTCGAGTTGCTTTTCGACTAAAGAGGCCATTTCTCTGCTCTCTTGCCGGTAAAAATCCAGCAGAGGCACGGAAAGTCGCCTGAGCTCATCTTTCCGGAAACTCTTCAGCAAGGAGGTGAAGCCCCCTGTACCCCCGGGTTCGTAACGACCCTCCTTCTCCATGTTCTCCAGAGCCCTGAAGAACCCCTGCACTGTCGGTCGAACGGAGAAATCCGGGGCCCAGGCCACTTCGCCTACTCCCTCCCATCTGTCCAACCGCATGCGAATACTCAGGTTGAGGAAGAAGGTGATGAGGGCCATGACAGGGTTGAGTTCCTGTTCTTCCAGGAAGACCATGAGAGGCTCGTATCCTCTGACTGTTGTAAGTTTGACATCAACAGTCTCGTCCGCGCTCTTCACCACAAAATCCCCTGCAGCATGGAGCCATGGATAAATCTGATGGGTGCTCTGGACATTGTAATAAAGGGTGAGAATCAGTGATGCCTGTTCGTATATCTCGAAGATCTCCCTGTCCCCGGCCCTCCGGTATCCCCGTTTGAAGTCCCAGATAACCCAATGAGGCTCGCCTGAATCCCCCCGGTGAAGGTGCCACTCATGATGATCTTCAAACCATTGACCGAGCATCAGCATCGGTTTGGAAGAGCCGCCGGGAGTCTGCAGTTCCAACTCTTCGAGGAGGAACACTTCGGGGATATAAGGGAGTCGGAAAGACTGGTTCAGGAGCTGCAGGGCTTTGAATTCGCGGTGCAGCCATTGCTTGCTGCTCTCCGTCACCGCGGTGCTTACCACGAACTTGTGCCGTACATCCGGGCCCAGGATTTCGACGCTCGACAAATGGTAGAGTCCGCCGTGCTTTTCACTTCGAATCAGGATCTCGGCAATATCCGATGACGAGACCGGCGCCTGTCGGACGGTCCCCAAAATGCGGAGGAGGGTTTCGCCGTTGTTCCCTGTGACGAATTGCTCGATGGCCTTGAAATAGTCGCCGAGTTTCAGGTGAGGATGTTCCTGCATGGGATTCATCAAGAACGGGCGCGAAAGCAGACCGTCGTCCACAGGAACATCGCCGGCAGGAGAAGAGAAGAAATAGCGGACGTTCATATCTTGGCCAAAGCCTCTGCGGCAAGCAGACCCAAAGTCTTCTTATGGTTGGTCCCATCCTGGTAGAGGGTCATCTCCTCGCGGCTGTCCCTCAGCCTTCCAAGGTCCGCTTTTGCTTCCTTCAGCTTCAATTGGCCGACCAGAATGACGGCGCAACCCCGGATCCGCGGATCCTGGTCCTCAAGAAGCGGAATGAGATGGTTCGGGCTCATGTGGAGGACATCAGGTCTGGCATGGCCGATACCCACAAGCGCTTTCAAAACATCCTCAAGAAGTGAACGATCCCGGGAGAGCTGCGCAAGTCTGGGAATGAGGGAGGACCAGGCATCGGGTTGGAACCGGATGATCTCGCCGATAGCGTCTATAGCACCCCAGGAGGATGCGGCCGTATCCGTCACTGATGAGAAGAGCTCCTGAAGGAGACGGGAAACAGGTTCCGGATCTTTGGCGGAGATCACTGCAGAAACCCTGCCAAGGGCTTCTGCAGCCCTCCGGCGCAGGAGTTCATCCGGAGAGTAAAGAAGGCGCTTCAGACTTCGGAGGATTCGTTTTTCACCCTCGGCCGCGGCAAGGAGAGGTTCCAAGTCATACGAGGCCACAAAGGCCTCCACCTCTTCCTTGCTCAAAGGGCGACCATTTGCTTTTCCATCGGGCAGTCGGGAAACTTTCCCGGGGGCCTGAGAGCCGGGAGCCTCTGGCTTCATTTGGCTCTCAGCCGGACTTTTGAGACGGATGAAGAGGAGCGTTCCATTGACTCGTCTTCCCTGGTAGACGCCGCCGTGAACGATCCGGTGGGTCTCGAGATCATAGTCCTTGACCTGTCTTTCGAGATAGTCTTCTTCAGGCAAAAGATTCCAGGCTTTATCGGAGTCCCCGTTGCAGGCGCGGACAAGCGCGTCCACCAGCGCAGAGCCGAGATTATGGCCGGTCACATCACAGATATATACTGCGCCGCAGGTGCAGGAGCCCATGGGCATTTCGCGTGACCGATTCTCCGACGGCTCCTCAAGAAGGCGGGCACAGAACGGGCAGGCCGGTTTATCGACGATATTTCTTTCCTGAAATTTGCTTTCGAGCAAAGATCTCTCCCTCAGAATTGAGCCACTAAGACACAAAGGATTGTTCCTTGTGTTTTCTTTCTGCCTTCATGCCTTGGTGGCAGATCGTTTTTTCGTCAAAGGTCCAGGTCCATGGCCGTTCCTTCCTCGTCGTACTCAAATTCCACGACTTCGAAGTCCGACCCCCTCGACCGGAAACGAATTTGCCATTTTCGGTATTCGGCCCCCGCGAAATCACAGTTCACAATGCCTGTCCTTGCATGGAGCCGAACCAGCTTGGGAACGATCTCACGGAAGAAGATGTCCCTCAGATGATGCATCTCTTCGTCACTGAGTTCGGGATCAGGACCCTGCCTTTTCCATTCTGCCATGCTTGCACCGGATGCGGCGCCTTCGTGAAAGAAGGGAAGGAGGAAAATCAGGAGGGCTCGTGACGGGAAACCATGTAAGAGACTTACTTGGTAGGCCCTGGAATGTCCAGACTCAGGCACGAGCCGCCCGAACCGCACGAGCGCGCGGTAATCTTTGGTTGTTCGCCTGAACCTCTCGCCATGACGTGACTGGTTCGGCTGACCACCCGCTCCAGAAGATCGGATTGGCATTCAGGGCATTCCATTTCGACCTTCTCGTCCGATTTCACCAGAATCTTCTCGCAGACATTGCCGCATTTCATGCAGCGAAATTCAAAAATAGGCATTTCTCTCTCCTCGCCTAATTCATCTCAAACGTCCGGCAGAGTGTTCCATCTCCTGAACCTTGTTGATAATTTTGGAGTCTCAACTATAGTAGCCGGGGGGGAGGCCAAAGTCAAACATGATCCTTTCTTTTCATCCGGTCATCGTTGCGGACGTTCAGATCATTCTCGGAGACCGATCTCTCGGCGCCGATGAGCTCTCCCTGATCAATGAGGCAAAGGCCATAATCCTGCCTCAAGGTTGTCCAAAAGCCCTTTATCAGGCCTGCAGGGAATCCTCCGCTCTGCTGTTCCCCAATTACGATCTTCGGTATACATACCCGGGCAAGATCGGACAGAGTCGCCTTTTTCAGGAAAGGCAGTGGCCTTGTCCCACCACAAGGCGGTGGCCTTCGGTTCAGGAATTCGTTCTCCGGCAGATGGAAGGAAATCTGCCGCACGTACTCCCGTTTTTCCTGAAAAGAGACATGAGCCACGAGGGTGAAGGCATCTATCTGATCCGAACCCCTCCTGATCTGGGAATGGCACTGAAAGATATCAGCAAAAAAGGGGATTCAGGCTTCGTCTCACAGGATCTCGTGCCGTCGGAAGGAAATGTGCTTCGGGCGGTCATCATAGGGGAGGGGTTCCGGACCTATTGGAAGAAACCTTCAGAACCAGGGCAGATGATTACTACGATCAACACCGGGTCGGTGGTCGACGAGACCTGGAGGCCGGAGCTACAGGGAAAAGGGCTCGCATTGGCACGGCAGGTATCCGGCGATTCGGGGATCAATCTCGCTGCGCTGGATATTGTTTTTCCTCTCACCGAGCCGGATCCGCGACCTCTGATTCTGGAGATCAATTATTACTTCGGGAGGAGGGGTCTTGGAGGATCGCTTCGGTACTATCGCCTGCTTGTGGATGCGGTCCGTGAATGGCTCGAGAAAAACGGGTTTGATTCCAAACGCGTCTCACTTGTCTGAGGGGATTCCCTTCCCCCCCGGCTTCCAGAATTGTTAGATGCTTGAGGCTGCGCCAAACTCCCCCGAATCGATGGGTTTCGCTTCGCTCTACCCATCCTACGGAACTAATGACACCGAAATTTCAAATCTTCACCCACGCCTTGCGGGAACGCGGCCCGTCGAATTCACAGAAGAAGATTTTCTGCCATGTTCCCAGCACCAGTCGGCCCCCTTCCACAAGCACGCTGACGGAACTGCCGACAAGGGACGCCTTGATGTGGCTGTCGGAGTTTCCTTCCGAGTGCCGGTATTCTTCGTGGCGGGGAACCATCCGGTTGAGCTTGGCGATAATGTCCCGGCATACGTCGGGATCCGCGCCTTCATTGATCGTTACCGCAGCAGTCGTGTGGGGTACAAAAACAACGCATATCCCGTCGGTGACGCCGCTCTTGGCGACCTCTATCTGCACCATGGAGGTGATGTCCACCATTTCCGTTCTGGCGTTTGTCCTGACGTTGACGATCGCGGGCATGGACTTGCCTCCTTTCTTGTTGTTTCCCTCCTTCCTCTTCTCACACCTGATGGAAAAGGTCAACTCGATGCGGCCCCTCCGAATGAGAGGAGAGAGCTACCGTGATTTCGGCCTTTGAATACGGGGTTTGAACTATTTTGGCTGCCGAGGATCAGAGTATTATGGACGCAACCTCAGGAGAACTCGAATGGATGAAGGCAAAGGAAGGATCTCGTCAAGGGCACAGTTCCGCCTTGGTGCGCTCGTTCTCCTTGCGTTCTCTTATGCTTCATGCAGTTTACCCGTCCCTCGTCCGGGTGAGCCTATGACTCCGTTGGAGCAGATCCTGGTAAGCCAGGCAGCCGAAGAAAGTGCCAAGAATCTATATGCATCCATTCCGGAAGGCTCAAATGTGGCAATCGAGTCCTTCGGACTTACGCCCCACCATACTTACATGGAGGGCGTCGTCACAGGGTGGCTCGGCAGAAAGGGCTTTCGTATCTCAGAGAAAATGCAGGATGCGGCCTATCTGGTCAAAGTTATGGTCCAGGCCCTGGGGACGGGAAGGAGCGAAAGAACCTTAGGAACAGAGGGTGTGGAATCATCCCTGGTTCCGATCGGACTCCCCCCGCTCACCTTGTTCAAGCGGGATGCAAATAAGAGTTATGCGCGGTTTTACATGGACATCTATGAGACGGAAACGGGCAGGCTGATTCATTCAACCCCGTTATTCGAAGGGACTGCTTACTTCAATAGATACACCGTCCTTTTTTTCATCAGCATCAACAGCACGGATCTGACGAGTCCTCCCTAGGCTCAGCCAAGCCGGAAAAAGATCCGGGAGATCAGGGCGATTACAGTGCCTACCGAGGTGTTCACAACGAGTGCGAACCCCATTCCAAAATTGCCGATCACGGAACGAAGCATCCCCAGAGTGGCAAGACAGGGGATGTAGAACAGAGAAAAGACAGTGAAGACGAACAGCTGCTCATTGCTCATGACAGCGGCAAAATCAGTGGTGCCGAGGGCCTGGACAAGCATGATGACGGTAAGCTCTTTTCGCAGGATTCCGAAGATAAGAGTGATGCTGACTGCTTCAGGAAGGCCGAGCAGCCCGCTGGTGAAGGGAGAAAATGTTCTGTTGATCATTTCGGAGAGCTGAAGATAGTCGAAGAGGCTCAGGATCAGGCTTCCTACTATCAGAAGCGGCCACGCAATCACGATGAACTCTCGCAGCCGGAACCATATCTTATTGAGCACCGCCCGTACATTGGGTGCTTTGTAACTGGGAATCTCAATGACCATCCCGGGTGTGATTTCAGGCATGATGCGGGAAAGGACCTTTCCGGCTATGGCAATGACCAGCAGGTTAACGAGGTAAAGCAGGACAGCATAGAGCGGACCCAGGTAGAAAGCGACAACTGCGAAAATAATGGTTGTTCTGGCGGCGCATGGAATAAATGTGGACAGCACCGCGGTGATGAATCGATCCCGCCCTCTTTCCAGTATCCTCACCCCCATGATCGCAGGAACATTGCATCCATATCCAAGGACAAAAGGAATGATAGATTTTCCATGGAGTCCGATCCGATGCATGATGGAGTCCATCAGGAACGCGGCACGAGGGAGATATCCGATATCCTCAAGAAGCGAAAGGCAGAGAAGAAAGGGAACAAGATAGGGCAGCACAATCGCGATTCCGCCGGAAAACCCCTCGACCAGGCCTTTCACAACGGTGAAGATCAGGGATTCCCGGTTCATGTGTTCGCTGAGATATCCGCTCAGGTCCTGGAACAATGCCAGGAGCGGGGTCTCCACGATTTTGCCGAACGTAAACACCAGAGAGAAAAAGAGAAGAAGAACCAGACCCAGAATCACATACCCAAGCACAGGGTGCATGATGTACTTGTCCACCTGATCCCGAATCGATCTTTTTTCTCGAGGCTTGACTACGGCTACATGTTCGAAGAGGTTCATGGCCAGAGAATGCCTCTCCGATGAGACCACCATATCCGAAGGTCTGCCATGGGGTTCCGATATCGTGGTGCGCAGCCGTTCGACATCGAGGAGCAGTTTCGGCTTCAATTTCCTCAGGAGGGCTTCGAATTCCATATCCCGCTGCAGCAGTTGAAGGGCAAATAGTCTGGCCGGCAAGCGAACTGCATCTGCAGTCTCCTCCAGGAAAGACATCAGTTCGGCGACCTTTTCCTCCACGTCGCGGCTGAAGTGAAAACTCTTTCCTTTGCTGCCGGCGCGGGCTACCTCCACGGCGGCCTGAAAAAGCTCGGGAATACCTTGGCCCCGGATGGAAATGGCAGGAACAACCGGGACCCCGAGGTCGCTCGATAAATGTTCGACATCGATTTGGATCCCTTTTCGCTCGGCTTCATCCATCATGTTCAGGCAGACCACGAGCGGGGTATCCAGGTCCAGCAGTTCAATAGTCAACTCGAGGCTTCGGCTGAGAACGGACGCGTCGAGTATATTGATGACTGCGTCCGGTTTCTGATTCAGCAGATAGTCACGGGTGAGAAGCTCATGCTTTTCAGGAGAAGAGAAAGAATAAATCCCGGGAAGATCCACCAATTCGAAGTCTTCAAGGTCGATACAGACATCGCTGCATACGTATTCGACCGTTGTCCCCGGAAAGTTCGAAACCGCGGTTTTATATCCGGCCACACTGTTGAAGAGAACGCTTTTGCCGCAATTCGGTTGTCCTACAAGGGCTATTTTCATCATTGCTCTTCCACTTCTACCTCCACCTTTTCAGCCATTCCCTTCCCTATACCCACTTCGGTGCCGTGAACTTCAATCAGGACAGGCCCTCCGAAAAAGCCGTTTCGAATAACCCGAATCCTGTCCGAGGGGTGGAGACCGAGCCTTCCCAGCCGATGGTGAATCGAGTGTCCTCCCTTGATCTCTTTTATGACGGCGAAATTCCCGCCTTTCAGTTTTGCCAACGTTGTAATCATTTCGACCCGCTTCCTCCGGCTCTGTTGCAGAAGCTCATGAAATCTTTCTCCCAGTAAAGCCGCTCCTCGGGTTGTTTCTCGATGAACTCCGCCAACACCTTAAGCCTTTTCACCGTCTCCGGGCTGACAGCATGCTCGATCCTGCAGGCGTCGTGAGCTGCAGTCTCCGAATCCAGATAAAGAATGTTCTCCAAAAAATGCGTCAACACATCGTGGCGGTGAATGACGGAGGCGGCGATCTTTTCGCCTTGCTGAGTCAGACGGATATAACCGTAAGGCTCCTGTTCAACGAGATCCTTTCGTTTCAGGTTCTTGAGAACGCCCACCACGCTGGCGTTTGTTACCTGAAGACGTTCTGCGATGCTCTTTACGCGCGCAATTCCTTCCTGATGGCAGAGATGGTAGATCGCAGTCAGGTAGTCCTCCATTTTGGAGCTCACTTTTGCTTTGATGCTCATGGGAGTCCCTCTAATATTTGGTGCCCCTAAAAATATATGGAACGCAAAACTTTGTCAACATTGACTAAGACATGCTGGTCAACATTCTGCTCAGTGCATCCCACGGAAAAATGGGGCCCCGCCCGGAGGGCGGGGGCGTCCGTGAGAACACGGAAAAATTTGAGGGAGAGATGGCGCTTTTCTGTAACTTGCCATTTTTTCTCTTGCCTCGGACTGGGGAAATGGTTATAGTATCGGCATTGACCCGCAGATTTTGCGGGGGGTTTCGTCCAGTAAGGTCCATTTGTCAAGAGTGGCAACCTGAGGTGAGACGAGAGAATTTCACGAAAGGAGGATGCCACAATGGCGAATGGTGTCGTAAAGTGGTTTAACGACCAAAAAGGGTACGGCTTTATCCAGCAGGAAAACGGTGCTGACGTTTTCGTACATCATTCCGGGATTGTAGCGACAGGCTTCAAATCTCTGAGTGAAGGCGACCGCGTGACGTTCGATGTCGAGCAGGGCAAAAAAGGCCCGGCTGCCGTCAATGTAAAAGTAGTCTAGCCTGCTAAACATTTAGAAATGAAGTGCTCCGCAGCGTCATCGCGGAGCACTTTTTTATTCACCCAGTGAGGGTGACAATTTAGCTCTATAAAATGCGGAGCGAGGTTGGCCCCTGGGGGCTTTCCTTCAAAATGAAGACGTACCAACGAAAACGGTGAAGGTGGCGCCCAGGCAGGTGGATTTGTACTCGGCCGAGCATTGCGCAGCGCAGCGGTTTTTAAGGCAGTATGAGCCTTGAAGTCTCTTCCTTGGGCATGTCCTTTCGATTCTCTTCCATACGTCCGAGGTAGTAGCTCAGGCTGTGGTCAACCAGGTGCCTTAGAAAGTCATTGGACTTGAAAGTGGAATCTTTTTCTCTCACCGAGAGGGCTGCCTTCAGCGCAAGAACAGCATAATCCTCCTCCCCGGCTTTGTAAAAAAGGTAAGCGATTTCTTCGAGCCGAGCCCTTGTGAGGGCTCTCTTCTCATCCGTGTAGATCTTTGAAACAAATCCTTCCTTCAGGTCCTGGATGCGGGAGCTCTTTTGCTCCGCTGAGACAAGGATTGGGCTCTGCTGCACGCTGAGGATCTCGTGGATCAGAGGCTTAATCTCATCCGGGTGGACGATCCATGTCTCCATCCACTTGTGGCCGAGCAGTTTGTCTATTTGTGAGTCTGTGATCGCAGGGTCGGCAAGAGAACTGATGGAGATCAGTTCATAGACGATGGGGGCCTCCAGCAAGGAGGCCTTTTCGAGCAGCCATGGTCGCAGTTTCAGGTAATCCGATGTCGCGCGATTGAGGCCGGTTTTGCTCTTGTGATAGGCGGATTCAAGCAGGGTAGCAGCGTGCTCGAGAGAGGTTTCCAGCAGGTCCTCAACGCTTTGGAAGAAGAAATCTCTCATCTCTTTTGCTTTTCTTTTGCTGTATCTTCCAAAGACAAACTCCTGCAAACCCTTTTCATCATTCACCACACCCATCGACAGATCCACGCCGGCAGGAAATCTTGAGGTCTGAATGAACACTGCGCGGTTCCCGAGGCCGTCCGGCGGACTGACATATGCATTGGACTGAGATTCTTCCTGCCGGACCGCCACAAACGCGGGTCGGTCATCTTTCCGCCTTTCAGGAACATCGACTCCTCTTTGTTTCAGGCGAAAAAGCCCCTTTCTGACGGCTTTCTGGACCTCCTTCTGTGGGAAGCTTTCCTGAATAGCGACCATAAAGTTGACCGCCCCAGGATCCTCAAGAGGAATTCTTTCGACAAAAACAGCAGCAAGTCGCGGGCTCCCAAGCTTATCGCTCACTGCCAAAGGCTCCAATCGGGATAGATCCTCAAGAAGAGAATTGACTCGCATCTCCTCATCGGGCGAGAGAGACGGTGCTGAATGGACACTTTTCCTGGGATGTTTCCTGCTCATTTGAAATAGGCTCCCTGAATGTCTAATTTATTCGGGATGGCCGTAAAAAACAAGCGAAACAGAGATAGGGTTAGCATGCGCTTTTCAACGTACGTTTCGTCATTGAAATACCCCTACAGCCGACCGCCGCGTCATCTCCATTGCGCCCGAGTCTCAGGAATGGGATTATCTTGACTATCAGCCCTGTAGCCCCCTATATTGCGATCAATTTGACTTACTCATCCCAACCGCCGTCGGCGGAAATCGTTGGACATGCGAATGAGAGATCTGAAACTCTTTGAAGAGAGACTGGGTTATACTTTCAAGCGGACCGAGCTCCTGGAGGAAGCACTGAGGCACGCTTCCTATGCCCATGAGCAGGAAGGGGCTGACTCCCACGACAACGAGCGGTTGGAGTTTCTTGGAGATGCGGTGCTTGACCTTGCAATCAGTCATCTTCTCATGCAGCTTTTTGAGTCGGCAAAGGAAGGCGATCTTTCCAAGTTTCGGGCCTCGGTAGTCAATGAAAAAGTCCTTTCCCAGGTTGCCAGAGAAATAGGTGTCGGCGAGGTCCTTCTCCTGGGCCGGGGAGAGGATATGGGCGGGGGGAGAGGCAAACCCTCTATCCTTGCCGATGCACTGGAAGCGGTGCTCGGGGCCATTTACCTCGACTCCGGGTTCGACAGTACCATGGCTATCGTTGAGCTCCTTTTCAAGCCTCTCATATCAAACCTCGATTCATGGAAATCCATGGAAGATTATAAAAGTCTTCTGCAGGAATACACTCAAAATGTATTCAAATCGCGGCCCGAGTATCTTGTGATTCATGAAAGCGGACCCTCCCATGACAAACTTTTCCGTGTGGCGATTTACCTGCGTGGCAAAGTCCTTGCCGAGGCTGAAGGGAAGAACAAGAAAGAGGCTGAACAGAAAGCGGCAAGGGAGGCCTTCCATTGCATGATGACCGAATCAGGAATCCCCTGATCATACCGATTTTTATCCCCAACCTGGGTTGTCCGCACAGGTGTATCTTCTGCCGACAGGAGACGATCACTTCTCAAACCGGTTCGGTGAGAAGTGAGGAGGTGAGGAGTTCGATCGAAAGGGCGATCCACTCCACCGGCTTCGATCCTCTCAGAAGGGCGGAAGTGGCCTTCTATGGCGGTACATTCACCGGACTCCCGGTGGATATGATGGACGAGTTTCTCGGTGCCGTGAGACCGTTCATCCGCCAAGGTTTCATCAGCTCCATCAGGATCTCTACCCGGCCCGATTTTATTCACGAAAGGCATATGGACCTCCTGAAAGACTCGGGAGTCTCCACAATTGAGATCGGGGCACAGTCAATGGACAATCGTGTTCTCAAGCTTGCGAACCGGGGCCATTCAGCCGAAGATACGATCAGGTCGGTCGAGCTTCTGAAAAATTACGGGTTCAAAGTGGGGATACAGTTGATGCCCGGGCTTCCGGGGGATTCTGAAAACGGCTTCCTGAAGACAATCGACAGGATCGTCGATCTCCGGCCGGACATGGCGCGACTCTATCCCGCGCTCGTGATTCGCGGAACCGCGCTCGAGAAGCATTATCTCGACGGTCAGTACCGGCCTCTTTTGCTGGAGGAGGCCGTGAGGCAGTGTGCAGAAAGCTGTGTCCGTCTCGAAGGAAACGGAATACCCGTCATTCGGATCGGGATCCTGAATGCCCCGGCTCTTGCCGAAAAGGGGGAGATCGTTGCAGGACCATGGCATGCGTCTTTTGGCTATCTGGTAAGATGCAATATTACCTGGAGGAGGATTGAACCTTTTCTTCCAGCAAGAGGAGAAGCCGATCAAATCGATCTACGCGTCTGCCGGCGAGAGCTGCCGCTGGTCAGGGGTTTCAGGAATACCGGCGTAAGAATGATCGAAGAGAAAACCGGTGCCAAGGTAAAGAGAATTCGCCCGGACGATTCCCTCGCCTTCGGCGAAATTGCGGTGGAAAAGCTATGACATTCCTATCTGGTTTCATTGCAATCATCGGCCCGCCCAATGTGGGTAAGTCCACGCTCCTGAACAGGCTCCTTGGAAAGAAGGTGGCAATCGTCTCGCGAAAACCCCAGACCACCCGCAACCGTATCCTCGGAGTGCTGCATGGCGAAGGGTTCCAGATGATATTCCTGGACACTCCAGGAATTCACAAGGCGAGAACGTCTCTTCACAAGAGCATGGTCTCCTCCGCTATCTCGGCATTGAAGGAAGTCGATATCGCTGTGGTGATCATCGAAAAGCACCGGCCCCATGCTCCGGAGATCTCTCTTGTTCTAAAGAATTTGAAACAGGCAGAAAAGCCTGCCGTTCTGGTCATCAACAAGATCGACCTCGGACCCAGGGAGCATCTGCTGCCGATCATAGACGAATACCGTAATATCTTTCCTTTTGAGGCGATCGTGCCGGTATGCGCCCTCACCGGCGAGGGACTCGACAGCCTGCAGGATGTGCTGAAGAGAAATCTCAAGACAGGGCCTATGTTCTTCCCGGAGGACATCAGCACGGACCAGACCGAATCCTTTCTTATCGCGGAGATCGTCAGGGAAAAAATTTACCAGCATACCGGGGACGAGATACCCTATTCCTCCGCAGTAACGATAGAGAGCATCAATGAAAAGGCCAAGGACCTCCTGGTCGTCTCCGGTCTTATTCATGTGGAGTCTAATTCACAGAAAGGAATTCTCATCGGACAGAAAGGAAAGATGATCAAGGCAATAGGTCAATCTGCCCGGATGGAAATTGAGAACCTTTTTGGAATGAGGGTCTACCTGGAACTCAATGTGCGGGTGGAGAAGAACTGGAGCAGGAATCCAAGAGCGCTGCGGAGGCTGGGGTACTAGCGTGCCGTCCGGGCCCGGGGTAGTCTTCTCCGAAGATGGGGACCCACCGGAGGTGGGGTGTCCGTCTTTGGACGGACAAAAGATCACGATTCGTGGTCATGGATAGAGCGCACCTGTCATTTCGACCGAAGGGAGAAATCTTATGATATTCAATGGTTCCAGCGTACCAGATTTCTCGCTTCGCTCGAAATGACACAAACCAAGCAGGGGGACGTGACCTTTTCTCCGAAGACTACCCCGTGCCCTGCTCTAGCAAGGCGCAAACCTTGCGGGCGTTATAAGTCAAATTTCGGGATAGGAGACTGGAAAATGAGGCGTTTGGAGAGTACGGTTCCCCCCAAAAAAGAAACCGGCCTGGGAGTTTAGGCCGGTTTCTTTCTTAGGAGGAAAGAGTATGTTCGCTTTCGGTATCTGGTTATCGCAAGAACCCTGCCAAAGAGCTCCTCGAACTCTTTTTTCTCGTAACATTAAGGAACTTCATTGAAATCACCGATGGTGGCAATCCGGTTGGCTGTTTCTCTTCTTAACCGAAGTACAAAATGTTGTACCCCGAATCTGCCAATATCAGCGCTCTCCTGTTAAGTGTCTAAACACACAAATGATATTTGGTACAAATTCTTGAACCACTCAAATGGAGATGTTGTACTTCCTCATTTTATGCTGGATGAGGCTCTTGGTGATGCCGAGCCTCTCGGCTGCATGGGCCTGGACATTGTTGCAGTGTCTCAGCGCCCTGCGGATGAGCTTTTCCTCTATATTCTCGAGAGTTGCCTGAAGCGGGGCCTCCAGGGGAATAAAGCCGTCAACGTTGAGACTTTCCGATTTGTTCGAGAACTCAGGAGGCAGGTCGTTCACTCCTATCTCGCCGTTTCCGGAACTGAGTACGACCGCCCTTTCTACAACATTTTCCAGCTCCCGCACGTTCCCGGGCCAGGGGTAGCTGTAAAACGCCTTCCATGCCTCAGGGCTCAGCTCGATCTTCCGCTCTCCTCCATCCTGCCGGTATTTTTCAATAAAGTGATTCACCAGCAAACGTATATCCTCGGTTCTCTCCCTCAGCGAAGGCACTTCGATGTGAATGACATTAAGCCGGTAAAAAAGATCCTCCCTGAACGATCCTTTGAGCACATCTTCTTTCATATTTCGATTGGAGGCTGAGACCACCCTGATATCGACTTTTATCGTCTTGGTCCCTCCCACCCTTTCAAACTCCATCTCCTGCAAAACCCTGAGAAGCTTAACCTGGAGCGGCGGAGGCATTTCACCGACTTCGTCCAGGAAGAGAGTCCCTTCGTCTGCAAGCTCGAATCGACCCTTTTTCATGGCAACGGCGCCTGTAAATGCGCCTCTTTCATGTCCGAAAAGCTCGCTCTCCAGCAGAGTTTCGGTCAGTGCCCCGCAATTGATCGAGATGAAGGGCCTTTTTTTCCGAGGGCCGTTATAGTGAATGGCCTTGGCGATCAGCTCTTTTCCTGTGCCGGATGGTCCTGTGATAAGCACTGATGCCTTGGATTGTGCAACCTTGTCTACGAGATCATAGATCTCGAGCATGGGTTTGCTCTTGCCGATGATGTTGCCGTATTGGTATCGATCGGAAAGTGCCTGGCTGAGGCGCCTGTTCTCCTTCAGAAGACGGTAATTCTCGAGCGCCTTATGAATCGTGAGCTTGAGTTCCTCGTTTTCAAAAGGTTTCGTGATGTAATCATACGCCCCTTTCTTCATGGCCTCGACCGCCATCTCGATGGTCCCATAGGCGGTCATCATGATCACGGGCACCTCCGGCTTTACCTTCTTTGCATGCTCCAGGAGCTCCATGCCGCTCATGCCCGGCATTTTCATGTCTGTGAGGAGAAGATCGATGTCTCCTTCCTGGATGATCCTTGATGCGGTATGGCCGTTCTCGGACGTTACAATCTCGTAACCCTCCGATCCCAGCAGCGCCCCCAGGACAACCAGATAATTCTTTTCATCGTCGACGATGAGAATGGTTTCCATCCGTAATAGTGACTCCCTGCATCTATGACTTGGAGAGCTGTATCCTCACCTTTGTTCCTTGCCCTTCAACGCTTTCGAAGGTCATGGATCCTCTATGCCCTTCGATGATCTTCTTGACGATGGACAAGCCAAGGCCGGTTCCTTTCTCCTTTGTGGTAAAAAAAGGATTGAATATCCTCTTCAGATTATCTTTGCTGATGCCGCAGCCGGTATCTTCGATCTCCACCGTGCAAGAGTCCCCTGCATTCTGAACATCGATCGTGAGTCGCCCTCCTCCTTCCATGGCCTGCATGGCGTTGAGAAAGATATTCAGGAACGCTCTGTACAGAAGATCGTGGTCTCCCTGAACGGGGAAAGACCTGCCGTCAAGAGTATGCGTGACCACCACCCCTTTCTTTTCCAACTCAGGGCGGAGAAAGGTAAGATTCTTCTTGATGACATCTTCAAGAAGGATCCTTTGAAAATTCGGGGTCTGGGGTCTCGCAAAGTCGAGGAACTCGGTCACGATACGGTTCAGTCGTACCGATTCCTCCCTGATAACCCCTGAGAGCATCTTTTGCGTCTCGCTGGCGTCCTTCATGCCGCCGAGCAGTTCCGCAGTGCTCTGAATGATTCCCAGAGGATTCTTTATCTCATGGCTTATGCCTGCCACCATCTGACCAAGGGCTACGAGTCGCTCCGCCTGATGGAGCTGCTCCTCCAGTTCTCTCTGCTCCTTTGCCCTTTGCTCGATGACCTTTTCCGCCTTATGTACGATCAGGAGCAGGGCAAAAAAGATGAGTCCCATGATAAGAATGGAGAGGGCAAATACCAGATACTGGAAATTGACGATGGACTGGTACTGGGTGCTCAGATCCTGTATCAGCTCGAAAACACCGGCCACATTACCCGGGTTGCCTGGAGAAGGCCTGGCTCCGGTAAAGGGGATATAGGTCCTGAGCTTTCTCTTTCCACCCATGATCTCAAGATCGACCCCCCACACCTCCACGCCGCTCAGGATCAGACCTGAAGATTGATGGCCAAGAACCGCGTTGCTGTAACCGTTGGTCTTTATTGCCATGCGGCCGATGAGCTTTTTGTCTGTACTGTAAGCAACGACTCCCTTTCCAATGTCATAGATATTCACAAGCTCCACCTTGAAGGTGTGGATCGTGTTCATGACCACCCGATCCATGAGCTCATACTGCTCCTGATCACTCAGCTTGATCTTCCCGTAACGATTGATCACCGGGATCACAAAATTCAAAAAGACCTGGTTGTTCAAGTGCTCCCCAACGAGCATGGCGGAATTCTCATGGCTCTTGAGCAGCGTCTCTTTCGCCTTCTGGGAAATGAATACTGAGAAGGGAAAGCTGAAGATGACGAACACTATGAAGCTTGCCCAGGCAAAGTACTTGAGCAACCTGAACTGTTTTCCTTCTGAGCGGTTATGGAGTTCCGATGAGACCATGGATTCGTACGCAGAGGGTGAATGGAAATAACGCTGCCTTTTGGAAAAAGGAATTATATAGCAGGAACCTATAGGGGGCAATGGGAAACCGGCCTTTTATCCTTTGTCCTTGGTCATTTGTCAGTAGCTTGTGACTATAAATAGATCTGTGAGTAAAAATTCGACCCGGACGTTCCATCCAATATTCCAGACTGTCAATCCGGTTTTGCCGTTTGACTTCGACACCCCCCCCGGCATACCATTGAACCATGGCTGCAAAGGATTTGGAAAATCTGCCGTTTCTCCTCTTCTCCGATTCCAGGGGAAGGCTTTTCGATCATCCGCGGCTGCGCATGGCGGGGTTCTCAGGAAATGCGCCCTTTCCTCTCAAAAAGGAAGACCTGATCCCTCTCCCTGAATTCAGCAAGATCTTTTTCCTGCCGGAATGCCGTCCGATTGGAGTCGATCCCGATACTGGAGAATACGTCACCATCCGCGACGCGGAAATTGAAGGCGAGGTGACGGACTGCTTCGGGGCGGCTGCATTCCTGGAGCCCGGGTTTGTACGTACCCATCTGCCGGCAGCAGAATACCGGGGGAAGTCCTTCACCCTTCCCATGTGGGGCTACACGGCGGTCGGTTATCTCGATGGTCAATACTGGGCGCCCGGCTTTCAGATCGAGTACAATCCCCGCTGGGACCCCCGCAACTATGACGACAAGAAGCTTGTGCCCGCTGTCAGGAAATTCATGCGGCGTTCAGGCAACTCTCCATTGGCCGATCACCTCGCGAACTGCGCCACCTCCAATCATTGCTTTGCTGCAAAGAATCTCTTTCTCGGAAGATGGGAAGCGCCACTTCCGGTTAGCCGAAGGTGCAATGCCCGATGCCTGGGTTGTCTTTCGCTCCAGCCGGGAACCTCGTGCGCAGCATCCCACCACAGGATATCCTTTAGACCGACCAAGGAAGAGATCGTGGCGCTTGCAGTGGAACATTTGGACCGGGCTCCTGAGGCCATTGTGAGCTTCGGCCAGGGGTGCGAGGGGGAGCCATTGACCGAATACCGGCTGATAGCGGAAAGCATCAGGGAAATTCGGCGCCAAACCTCCAGAGGAACGATCAACCTCAATACCAACGGCAGTTTTCCTGAAAGAATTCGGGTGATCGCGGAGCAGGGGCTCGACTCCATCCGGATCAGCATGAACAGCGCCCAACCCGAACTCTACAGGGCCTACTATCGGCCGAGAGGCTATGGTTTCGACGATGTGGTGCAATCCATATCTCTTTCGCGGGACAAAGGCCTCTATACGATGGTGAATTATCTGATTTTCCCGGGGATCACCGATCAGGAATTGGAGATTGAATCCCTCATCGGACTTGTCCGGAGGACAGGGCTCAACTTCCTCCACCTCAAGAATCTCAACATCGATCCGCAACTCTACATCCGGAGGATGCCGGCCAATCATGCGAGGGCAATCGGCATGAAGAAGATGGTGGAGATGCTGAGAAGAGAGTGCCCGGGGCTGGAGTTGGGGTATTTCAACAAAGCTGTGCGATAAGCTGAGAAAGAAATTCGAACCGCAAGGACGCCAAGAACGCAAATATGTCTCGAAGACCATTATCTATTGCAGCGATCAGATGAAACCATTTGTTTTTTCAATCTGCTTCCGGCAGATTGAAAAAACAAATCTTCTTTCCTGCTTTTCTTCGCGTTCTTTGCGTCTTCGCGGTTCAATCTCTTTTTTCACTTTAACAAGGAGCGCCAGCCGATATCGCGACGGTACTGCTTTCCTTTGAACTGAATCGCATCAACACCGGCATAGGCACGGGAGAGCGCTTCTCGAAGATCGGCCCCCGTAGCCATGACGCCGAGGACCCGCCCCCCCGCCGTCACCAGCACACCATTATCGTCGAGCGCAGTGCCGGCGTGAAAGATCCTGACCCCCAGTTTTTCGGCTTTATCCAGCCCGTGGATGGGGAGGCCTTTGGGGTAAGATCCGGGATAGCCGGGCGATGCGACCACGACATTGGCGGCGGCGCCTTCCCGGAAACGAAGGTCGATGTCCTTGAGTCGCCCTTCGACGCAGGCCAGCAATACCTCCAGCAGGTCGTTTTCCAGGAGGGGCATGACGACCTGAGCTTCAGGATCGCCGAAGCGGGCGTTAAACTCGAGAACCTTGGGACCGTCGGCAGTCAGCATCAGCCCTGCGAACAGACAGCCCACGAACGGCGCGCCCAGATCCGCCATGGCCCCGATGACCGGTTCGAGGATATGCTTCTGCACGGTTCCGGCGACCTCGGGGGTGTACGCGGGCACGGGGGCGTAAGTGCCCATGCCGCCGGTGTTGGGGCCGGTATCGCCGTCGCCCACCGGCTTGTGATCCTGGGCCGAGACCATCTGCTTGATAGTGCGCCCGTCACTGAAGGCTAGAACGCTGACTTCGTCGCCCCTCATGAATTCCTCGATCAAGACTCTGGCGCCGGCCTCGCCGAAGGCCCTGTCCAGCATGGCAGCCTTGAGGGCGGCTTCCGCCTCGGCCATGGTCGTGCAGACTGAAACGCCCTTGCCCAGAGCCAGACCGTCCGCCTTTATGACGATGGGGACGCCCTCGCGTTCCAGGTGTGCGCGGGCGGCCTCGTAATCGGTAAAGCTGCCGTAGCCGGCGGTGGGAACGGACGCTTTGGTCATGATTTCCTTGGCGAATCCTTTGGACCATTCCAGCCGGGCAGCCTCTTTGGTGGGGCCAAACGTTTTGATGCCGGCATCGTGCAGCCGGTCCACAAGGCCGAGTGCGAGGGCGTCGTCCATCCCGACGATAACCAGGTCGGCATGCAGCTTCCGGGCGAGTGCCACCTGCCCCTCAATGTCGGTCGCCTTCACGTCACGGTGGCACAGGGCGAACCCGCCAATACCCGGATTGCCCGGAGCAACGTGAAGTTCGTCAATCAGCCGGCTTTGAGCCGCTTTCCAGGCCAGTGCGTGTTCCCGGCCTCCGCCACCTACGATCAGTACCTTCATAGTTCCGGGGTTCCTCCAGTAGCATCCTGTCCGTGGATCTACAGCGTGGGCTTGCTTCTGCTCCCGACTGGTGGAGAATGAACGAAGGAGCTTGGGGATTGCAGCCACTTCTATAAGTCGAATTGATTTTCGGAGTATAGGGAAGGCAATAAGTGGTGTCAAGGAAAGCCGATGGAGGTAAGACCGACCGAAGGACGAGGGACGAAAGAGCTTTTAACCGCCAAGACGCGAAGTTCGCTAAGGAAGACATTTGTTTTTGAGACTGCCGCATCGGCAGCTTCAAAAACAAGTCTTTGCGTTCTCCTTTGCGTCCCTGGTGCCTTTGCGGTTCAACCCATGCCCGCCGGGCCTCCACGGAAGAGACGCGTTTTTTCATTGTCAATAATCCATTTTTGAGCTTTAATAGCGAAAAATCATTGATCTTCAAAGGTTTGCCCATTACGACATCCCTCCAGGATCGGGCGCCGTGTTTAGGAGGAAGGATGAGAAAGCCGCTCCCAGCATACTTCGCGATTACTTTTTTGATCATCTTTTTGATCGCGTGTTCGAGTGAAGAGCAGAGCAACAAGCCGTTACCGGACAAGTCTATCGTGAAAAAGTCTATCAGCAAGCCTGTGGGGGAGCCGCTTCAAACCGAACCCCGACCGGCTGGTGAGAGAAAAAGCGATGAGAGTGCCGCCGCTCAGGTGCAGACACCGGTGAAGGAGAGCGAGTCACCTGCAGCAAGAGCAGAACCGGAAGGAAAAGAGTTCAGATTCAGCGCCGAAGCAGGGCTGAAACCCAATGCCGGGGAGTCCCAGCCAAAGGCGGCCCCCAGAACTCCATCCGGATCATCCGTCGCTGCCCCCGCATCGAAGCAGTCAAAGGGGCTTTACCTTGTGAATAAAGGAGATACCCTTGCAGGGATTTCCGCAAGCGAAGAAGTATACGGCGATCGTTTGAAATGGCCCATTTTGTATCGGCTAAATGCAGAACCGCTCGAGTCACTGCCGGCCGCCGATAATCTTCCCGAACTCCCGCTCACCTATGGTATGAAGCTCAGAACTGTCACCTCTGAAGAGAAAAGCACGAATCTGGAAAAGCGATCCGGCAACCTCTGGGTAGTGAATGTGCTGTCCGCGAAAACAAATGCGGAAGCGATACCGGCCGTGATCAGCCTGATCAAAAACGGCTATCCCGTTTACCTTGTGAATGCCAGGGTGAACGAAAAGGAGTGGATCAGGGTCAGAGTCGGCTTTTTCAAGACCAAAGAAGAGGCCGAGGCAGAAGGAAAGAAGATCAAGGAGATTTTGAGTTCCCAGGATTCCTGGGTCACCAAACTGGGCAGAACGGAATTCATGGAGTTTGCAGGGTTCTAATGGACGAGCAAAGCCACATGACGGGGAAAAAGGTGATCGTGGGTGTCACTGGAGGCATTGCCGCTTACAAGGCTGCGGAGTTGGTGCGTCTTCTTGTGAGGTCGGGCGTCAATACCCATGTGGCTATGACCGAGCATGCAACAAAATTCCTTGCGCCGTTGACGTTCGAGGCTTTGTCCGGAAACAGGGTGGTATGGGATATGTGGTCCCCGGAGACCTCCCCCATGGATCATATCCATTGGGGACAGGAATCCGATCTCGTCGTCATTGCTCCTGCCACAGCCAATTTTGTCGCGAAGATGGCAAACGGGACGGGGGATGACTTCCTTTCCACCATGGTGCTTGCGGCCACCGCAAAGATCCTGGTCTGCCCTGCCATGAACACGCGCATGTATATGAATGCTGCAGTGCAGCGAAATCTTCGGGCATTGAAGGATCTCGGCATGGTTGTCATGGAGCCCTCGGCCGGGGAACTGGCATGCCGAACCGAAGGCCCGGGAAGACTTCCGGAACCGGAAGAGATAATGGACAGAATTTCCATGCTGCTCTCCGCCCAAGATCTCACTGACCTGAAGATCCTGATCACCGCAGGTCCTACCCGTGAACCGATCGACCCGGTGCGCTACCTCACGAACAGGTCGAGCGGGAAGATGGGTTTTGCCCTTGCCGGGGCCGCCGTCATGAGAGGAGCGAAGGTCATCCTGGTCAGCGGCCCGACCTCTCTCTGCCCGCCCCCCGGGGTGACATTTGCCCCTGTGAACACCACGGAAGAAATGAGAAGAGAGGTTCTTGATCGAAGCATTGATTGTGATGTAGTTATCAAGGCAGCCGCGGTCCTGGACTATAGGCCCAAAAAACCGTCAGAGCGAAAGATCAAGAAGGAAAACCGTTCGTTCTCCCTCGAACTGGAGCCGACCCCTGATATTCTGGCCGAGCTGGGTTCCGCAAATCCGGGCGGCCACCGCATTCTCGTAGGCTTTGCCGCTGAAACGAATGATCTCCTGGCCAATGCAAGAACCAAGCTGAAAAAGAAGAACCTGGATATGATCGTGGCGAACGATGTGTCCAGAACCGATGCAGGATTCGACACTGAAACCAATCTGGTGAAGGTCGTTTACCGGGGGGGTGCAATCGAGGACCTGCCGCTCATGTCAAAGCGGCAATTGGCGGATTGTCTGCTGGACAGGATCAAGAAGATATGGGAATCAGCGAAATGACGGCTGTCAATGAAGTCAGGGAGATTCTACAGGGTATCAGACGTTGCCTGATTGCGGGAAGGGACTTGGGTCTTGAACCCCCGAGCCTTTCCCCGGCCGCCCTTGCATATCTCGAAAGGGGCAGTGCGGTGCAGCGCCCCGAAACACTGGAACAGTTGAGGGACATGATAGGGGATTGCCGCAGATGCAAACTCTGGTCGGGCAGGACCAACCTTGTATTCGGTGAAGGCTCTCCCTCGGCAAGGCTCGTCTTCGTTGGAGAGGCGCCGGGCAGGGAAGAAGACATCGAAGGACGCCCGTTTATAGGGGAAGCAGGGAAGCTTCTCACCAGGATCATTGAGAACGGCATTGGATTGAAGAGAGAAGATGCCTATATTTGCAATATAGTGAAATGCAGACCTCCAGACAACCGCAAGCCTGAACCGGATGAGATCCGCACGTGCCTGCCTTTTCTGCGAGAGCAGTTGCGGATCATCAAGCCGCAGGTGATCTGCGGATTGGGCCAGGTCGCTGCGAGCAGCCTCATAGGCAAAGAGTGCAAGATCTCACGGGAGAGGGGGAAATGGTTTTCGTATATGGGCGTGCCGTTCATGCCGACCTTCCACCCTGCCTACATTCTGAGAAATCCCCGGGACGAGCGCAGCTTGAAAGGACTCGTGTGGGGGGATGTGAAGATGATCATGGCCCAAATGGGGCTCAGGAGCGGTGACTGAAATGCACTGGATGGCTACGAAGAAATTCAAAGGACCGTCTGTTCTTGCCGGGATGTTCCTGCTCTTGTTGCTGCTCTTTCCCTTGTCGAGCGGGCATGGTCAGCAGGGAGAGGCGATGATCCTCGAGTTGGAGGGACCGATCAATCCGGGTACGGCCGCCTTCCTGACCCGTGGAATCGAGGTTGCCGAAGAAAGGGCTGCAAAGCTTGTGGTAGTGCGACTCGATACCCCCGGCGGACTGGCCTCCTCCATGAGAGACATGGTGAAGGCTATCATCAATTCAAGCGTTCCGATCGTCGTCTATGTCTCTCCGGGCGGGGCCGGCGCAGCCTCTGCCGGAGTGCTGGTGACCATAGCCGCTCATGTCGCAGCCATGGCTCCCGGAACGAACATCGGTGCGGCCCATCCTGTGGGGGCAGGAGGAAAAGAGATTGACAAGACCATGTCGGAGAAGGTCGTGAACGACATGGCCTCCTACGGGAGAGGGATCGCCAAGGAAAAGGGAAGAAACGCGGAATGGGTGGAACTTGCAGTTCGTGAAAGCGTTTCCATCACAGCGGAAGAGGCCCTGAACAAAAAGGTCATCGACCTGATCGCCACTGATCTGGACGATCTGATGAAGAAACTGGACGGCCGCGAGATCGCTCTTCAGAGAGGGAAAGTGACCCTCAACACCAAAGATCTGGCACTGAAGTATCACCGGCCGGGGTTCAGGGACAGAATTCTGAAGACCATCAGCGATCCGAACATCGCCTATATTCTCATGATGATCGGCCTGGCAGGCCTGTACTTCGAGCTGTCAAATCCAGGGGCCATTTTCCCGGGTGTGATCGGCGGCATTTCCCTCATTCTCGCCTTTTATGCATTTCAGACCCTGCCCGTCAATTACGCGGGTCTCCTGCTGATAGCTCTCGCCATCATCTTCTTCATTGCCGAAATCAAGATCGCCAGTTTCGGTTTGCTTTCCGTGGGGGGGATCATTTCGCTCACACTGGGGAGCATCATGCTCTTCGAGGATGTGAGAGTTTCACTGAGGCTGATTGCTCCTACGATTATCCTTATCGGAGGGTTTTTCATCGTTGTCTCGACCCTTGCTTTCCGGGCATACCGTTCTCAACCAAGACTTGGAATGGAAGGCATTGTGGGAGAAACCGGCCGGGTCAGGAAAGCGATAGATCCCGAAGGTCTTGTTTTCGTGCACGGCGAATACTGGAGAGCCGTATCCACCGAGAAGATCGAGGAAGGGGAAGATGTCGAGGTGGAGTCGGTTCAGGGGCTGGTCCTCAGAGTGCGAAGGATCTCCGGTAAGAATCATTAACGTTCACCCGTTTCACAGGACGATCACGGAACGATCTTGTTCACCCTTTAACGAAAGGGGGGTCACATGCCTTTCTGGTTACCGCTTTTTATCCTGGTCATTTTTTTTCTGGCATCAGCCATCAAGGTGCTTCGGGAATATGAGAGAGGGGTGATCTTCCGCCTCGGCCGGGTCATCAAGACCAAAGGCCCCGGTCTCATCATCCTTATCCCGCTCATCGATAAAATGGTCAAGGTGAGCCTGAGGACGGTCACCATGGATGTCCCGCCACAGGACGTGATCACGAGGGACAATGTCTCCGTGAAGGTGAACGCGGTCATCTACTTCCGGGTCATGGATCCGACCAAGGCGACCATCGAGGTGGAGAACTTCCTCTTTGCCACCTCGCAGCTTGCACAGACCACTCTGAGGAGTGTCTGCGGCCAGGTGGAACTGGACGATCTGCTCTCGGAACGGGATAAGATCAATTCCCAGCTCCAGGAAATCCTGGACCGTCACACGGATCCCTGGGGAATCAAGGTGGCTACCGTAGAGGTCAAGCACATCGACCTGCCGCAGGAGATGCAGCGGGCCATGGCCAGGCAGGCTGAAGCGGAAAGGGAGAGAAGGGCCAAGGTGATCAATGCGGAAGGGGAGTTCCAGGCTGCGGATCGGTTGTCGCAGGCTGCCGGGATCATTCAGAAGTACCCGGAGGCCCTCCAGCTCAGGTACCTGCAGACCCTGAAGGAGATAGCCGCAGAGAACAATTCCACCACCATTTTCCCGATCCCCATCGATCTGTTCAAGCATTTCTTCAGGAAGCTTGAGGGACCGGAAAAAGAGTGAAACAACCCCCATCTCAGTGGTCGAGTGAAAAATCGGAGACTCGGTAACGCTCTAGGTAACACAGGGTTGCTGTCCCTTTCCATGGAGTTGAACCGTCACAGGATTCAATCAACAAACTCGCCCGCGTAAAGAGGGTCGCGGGATGGCTGTGGATATTCGGAAAGGAAGGAGAAACGATCTATGGCAGATGAAGAGCAGAAAGAGCAGACCGCAGAAAAAAGCCTTGAAGAAAAAATGAAGGAAGGGCGTGCTCTGGAGAAACTGACCGCACCCGAGCTGAAAGAAATCGCCATGAAGATAGAAGGGCTCGCCGGTGTTCACGCCATGAAAAAGGAAGAGCTGATCAAGGCCATCAAGGAAGACCGGGGAATTCCTGAAGAACCCGCAGTCAAGAAGGGTACCACAGCGGACATGAAGAAGGTCCTGGCGACAATGAGAGAGCAGAAGAAGGAGGCCCGTCAGAACAAGGACCGCAAGCGCGTGAATGTATTGAGACGCCGCATCAACCGAATGAAGAAACGCACAAAGAAGCTGGCAAAGGCGTAACCTGGCAGCATTACCCTGCCGTCACCCTGTCTGGTTTCCATCCTTCCCATGAAACAAGAAGAGAAGAATGGAGGTGTGAGGACTCTGGCCGTTGTCCCTGCTGCAGGGGCAGGGCTGCGCATGGGCAAAGGTCGCGCGAAGCAGTTTCTGGATCTCGGCGGAAAACCTCTCCTTGCCGTCACGCTCCACATTTTTCAGCATTCGCCTGCCATCCATGAGGTCACCTTGGTGGTGCCGTCTGACGAGGTGGAGTACTGCAAACGGGAGATCGTGCAGAGGTACGGCCTGGAAAAGGTGAAGCGGGTTGTGGCAGGGGGGGAGAGACGTCAGGATTCGGTGAGACTGGGCCTCGAGGCCTCAGCCGGCGCAGGGTTTGAGATAGCAATCATTCATGACGGCGTTCGCCCTCTGGTGCGGCCGGATCTGATCCAAAGGGTGGCAACCGCTGCGCAGAAGGAGGGCGCTGTTGTCGCAGCGCTCCCCGCCAAGGATACGGTGAAAGAGGTCAACGGGAACCGGGTTGTCGGAAGGACCCATGACCGCAGTCGTATATGGCTGGTCCAGACCCCGCAGGGCTTCCGTTTCGATGACCTTCTTTCCGCCCACCGAATGGCCCTGGCACAGGGTTGGGAGGATGCCACGGATGACGCTCTCCTCATAGAGAAGATTGGAATCTCCGTCCATGTGGTGGAGGGGGCAGAGGATAACATCAAGGTCACGACCCCCCACGATCTGGAGCTGGCGAGATTTCTGCTGCGAAGAACGAGGGACGATGGACGACCGCTTCGCTAGGACGAGGGACGAAAAAAGGTTCAAACCGCCAAGACGCCAAGTACGCCAAGGTGAGATATTGGGTTTTTCATCCGCCGGAAAATACCGGCGGATGAAAAACCCAATCTTAGCGTTCTTCTTTGCGCCCTTTGCGCCTTAGCGGTTCATTCATAACAAACAAAGGACTACAGACAAAGGACAAATGACTATCCTTCGAATCGGCACAAGGGGCAGCAAACTCGCCCTTACCCAGAGCGGCTGGGTGAAGGAAAGGATCGAATCCGCACACCCGGAAGCAAGGGTGGAACTGATCCGCATCAGGACCACCGGAGACAAGATGGTGGACTCGCCGCTGAGCAAGATCGGGGGCAAAGGTCTCTTTGTAAAAGAGATCGAGACCGCCCTCCTGGCTGAGGAAGTGGATCTGGCGGTCCACAGCATGAAGGATGTTCCCGCTGAACTGCCTCCCGGGCTTGAGGCTGTCATTTACCCGCAGCGGGAAGATGCAAGGGACGCTTTGGTTTCCAAAGAGTTCCTCTCCTTTCAAGACCTGCCGAAAGGGGCGGCCGTCGGCACGGGAAGTCTGAGGCGCTCTACCCAGCTTCTTTTCATGAGACCGGACCTGAAAATCGTTCCGATCAGGGGAAACGTGGATACCCGCATACAAAAAATGGAGTCGGGGGAGCTCGATGCAGTCATCCTCGCTGTGGCAGGGCTCAATCGGCTTGGACTTTCGGAAAAGATCGGCTGCATCCTCAACACCGAGGAACTCCTGCCTGCCATAGGTCAGGGCGCGCTCTGTCTTGAGACAAGAAGGGGAAATCAGGCGGTCTCGGATCTGCTTCGCTTCATCCACCACCAAGAGACCGAATTGACCGTGCGCGCGGAAAGGGCTTTCCTGAAGACCCTGGGCGGAGGTTGCCAGGTGCCGATAGCAGGTCATGCGCGTCTTTCAGGCGAGGGGATCATCCTGGAGGGCGTCGTAGCGGAGCTGGACGGAAGCAGGGTTTTGAGAGACCATATGGCCGGGACCAGGGAAAATCCGGAAGGTATCGGGGAGGCCCTGGCCCGGAAGCTTTTATCAGCAGGGGCCGACAAGATCCTGGCCAGGATCTATGAGCAAGCGTGAGCAAAGACCGATCGTGCGCTTTTGCAAAAATCTACAGGGGTTCTGAAAAGACATGACCAAGGAAGAAGGTAAGGTCTATCTCGTGGGCGCCGGGCCCGGTGACCCCGGTCTCCTGACGCTGAGGGCGAAAGAGTGCATCGAGAAGGCGGAGGTGATCGTCTATGACAACCTTGCCAATAGGGCTTTTCTCAAATACGCGCCGAAAGGGACGGAGTTGATCTATGCCGGCAAGCAAGGCGGGCGCCATGCGATGACCCAGGATGAAATCAACAGGGTGATCGTCGATCGCGCGGGCAAGGGGCGAATGGTCGTCAGGCTGAAAGGGGGCGACCCCTTCATCTTCGGACGGGGAGGAGAAGAGGCGCAGGAACTGGCGCTTGCAGGGATCGAGTTTGAGATAGTGCCCGGCGTGACATCCGCAATAGCGGTTCCTGCCTATGCCGGAATTCCTTTGACCCATCGGGATTTCACCCCGACCGTGGCTTTCATCACCGGCCATGAAGATCCGGTAAAGGAACAATCGGGGATTGCCTGGGACAGAATTTCCACAGGCGCCGGGACCCTGGTCTTCCTGATGGGGATGGGCAATATCGCCGGGATCGCAGAGAACCTCATCCGTAACGGCCGTTCGGCGGACACGCCGGTCGCAGTGATTCAGAAGGGTACGGTTGCGGAGCAGAAGACGGTCGTCGGCCCACTCAAAGACATCGGTAACATTGCACGGGAAAAGGGTTTAAAGCCGCCTGCCGTCATAGTTGTAGGAGAGGTTGTCGGGCTGAGGCGACAGCTGGCCTGGTTTGACAAGCGGCCGCTCTTCGGAAAAAGGATCGTGGTTACCAGGGCAAGAGAGCAGGCAAGCAGTTTTCTGGCGGCTCTGTCGGAATTGGGCGCTGAATGCATCGAGTTCCCGACCATAGAGGTGGTTCCTCCTTCCAGTTTCAATGGATTGGATGGCGCGATTGCAGATCTTGAAAAATACCAATGGGTCATCTTTACGAGCGTAAACGGGGTGAAATTCTTTTTCGAAAGGCTCCGCTTTCTCGGGAAGGATTCCCGCAGTCTGAAGGGGATGAGGGTGGCTGCAATTGGCGCCAGGACCGGCGATGCCATCCAAGATAATGGGATCATCCCTGACCTGGTGCCTGAGGAGTTCAGGGCCGAGTCAGTGGTAGAGGCGTTTCACAAGGAGGATGTGGAAGGGCTTCGTATCCTGTTGCCGAGGGCGGCCCAGGCGAGGGAATTGCTCCCGGTCGAGCTCGAGAAGATGGGGGCTTCCGTTCACGTGGTGGAGGCGTACCGGACGGTCAAGGCCCATGGCGACAAATCCATAGTCCGAAACCTGATGGAAGAAAAACAGATCCATATGGTCACCTTCACCAGTTCCTCCACTGTCCACAATTTCGTAGAAGCCTTTGACGAGGAGGGAGAGCTGTTCTTCGGGTGGATGGAGAACATCTCTGTTGCCTGCATCGGCCCGGTCACGGCCGAGACTGCTGAAAAGAGAGGGCTCAAAGTGAGTCTGGTGGCAGGGGAGTACACTATCGACTCGCTGACCGGTTCGATTGTCGAGTACTTCGAAAAAAAGGATTCTCACGCAAAGTCGCCAAGTCGCAATGGCTAAGTGTCGTGAGCCAGTAGGATGGGTAGAGCGAAGCGAAACCCATCAAGAAAGGATTCCATAAAACCGATGGGTTTCACTCCGTTCAACCCATCCTACAGAACTGTGATGCTCCGAATTGATGGGTTTCGCTCCGCTCTACCCATCCTTCTATGGGGTCACCTGTCAAATCATTTCTGACGTCTTTTTGTATTTTCCATCTTTTGGACAAA